>Ga0160473_100058_pt1 | contig 126453 bp, 111 predicted proteins | sample HID1975I_E11MG_FD_108217 | JGI IMG/M metagenome (GOLD analysis project Ga0160473, IMG submission 108217) | Enriched soil microbial communities from UW Madison campus, WI, USA - HID1975I_E11 MG | ecosystem: Environmental > Terrestrial > Soil > Unclassified | place: USA: Madison, Wisconsin...
GAAACAGCCCCCCTTTGTTAGGGGGGCGCGCCGACAGGCGCGGGGGTAGGCAAGGTGTGGGCCTGGCCCCTGGAGTTCGCATCGCGAACTTCAGGGGCGCGCCGACAGGCGCGGGGGATAGAAAAACAGTCAGACCAACGCGATCGACTGATTCTTCCGCTCCGCCAAACGCTTCTCCAGGTAGTGGATATTCTGCCCACCACCCTGGAAACCCTTGTCGCGCATGATCCGCTGCTGCAGCGGGATGTTGGTCTTGATGCCATCGACGACCATCTCGCTCAGCGCCACGCGCATGCGCGCAATGGCGGTCTCGCGGTCCGGACCGTGCACGATCAACTTGCCGATCATCGAGTCGTAATTCGGCGGCACCTTGTACCCGCTGTAGATGTGCGTATCCACGCGCACACCCGGGCCACCCGGCGGATGGAACGCGGTGATCAGGCCCGGATTGGGCATGAACGTCTCCGGATCCTCCGCATTGATGCGGCATTCGATCGCATGACCGCGCAGCACGATGTCGCTCTGCTTGATCGTCAACTTCTGCCCGGCTGCAATGCGCAACTGCTCGCACACCAGATCGATGCCGGTGATGCGCTCGGTCACCGGATGCTCCACCTGGATGCGGGTGTTCATCTCGATGAAGTAGAAGCGGCCGTTTTCAAACAGGAACTCGAACGTACCCGCACCGCGATAGCCGATGCGCAGGCACGCTTCCACGCAGACCTGGCCGATCTCGTTGCGCAATGCTTCGGTGATCCCCGGCGCAGGTGCTTCCTCGACCACCTTCTGGTGGCGGCGCTGCATCGAACAGTCGCGCTCACCAAGGTGGATCGCATTGCCCTGGCCGTCGGCCAGCACCTGGATCTCGATGTGACGCGGGTTCTCCAGGAATTTCTCCATGTAAACCTGGTCGTTGCTGAAAGCCGCCTTGGCTTCGGACTTGGTGGTCTCGATCGCCGCCTTCAGCGCGCCTTCGGCGTGGACCACGCGCATGCCGCGCCCGCCGCCGCCGCCAGCGGCCTTGATGATCACCGGGAAGCCGATCTCACGCGCGATTTTGGTGTTGGCGACGATGTCATCGCCCAGCGGGCCGCCCGAGCCTGGCACGCACGGCACGCCGGCGGCCTTCATCGCGCGGATCGCTTCGACCTTGTCGCCCATCAGGCGGATGGTGTCGGCCTTCGGGCCGATGAAGATGAAGCCCGACTGCTCCACGCGCTCGGCGAAGTTGGCGTTTTCGGAGAGGAAGCCATAGCCGGGGTGGATCGCCTGCGCGTCGGTCACCTCGGCCGCGGCGATGATCGCCGGGATGTTGAGGTAGCTCTCGGCAGACGGCGCCGGGCCAATGCAGACCGACTCGTCGGCCATGGCCACGTGCTTGAGGTTGCGGTCGACGGTGGAATGCACCGCGACCGTGCGGATGCCGAGCGTGTGGCACGCGCGCAGGATGCGCAGCGCGATCTCGCCTCGATTGGCAATTACGACCTTGTCGAGCATGCGCTGCTCCTCAGCCGATCACGAACAGGGGCTGGTCGAATTCCACGGGCTGGCCGCTCTCGCCGAGGATCGCCACGATCGTGCCGGATACGTCGGCCTCGATCGGGTTGAACATCTTCATCGCCTCGATGATCGCCAGCGTCTCGCCCGCCTTCACCGCCTGGCCCACGCTGACGAACGCCGGCTTGTCCGGCGCCGGCGAGGTGTAGAAGGTGCCGACCATCGGCGCCCGCAGGACGTGGCCGTCGGGCAGGGCGCTGCCGGACTTGGTGGTGCCACCGGTGGAGGCTTCGGTCGGCGACTGCATCGGCATCGTCGGTGCGGCGGCGACCGGGGCCGCCATCATCACCGGTGCCGGTGCGGCCACCATGCTGCCCCTCGGCGCGCGCGCCAGGCGCACGCTTTCTTCGCCCTCCTTGATTTCGATCTCGGCGAGATTCGATTCTTCGAGCAGGTCGATCAGCTTCTTGATTTTGCGCAGATCCATGGTGGCCTCTTGATTGAACGTGGAACGGCGGCACGTGGCCGCCCGTCAGGGGATGGGGTTCAGGCCCGGTCGAGCCGCGCCAGGGCGGCGTCAAGCGCCAGCCGGTAGCTGTCCGGACCAAAGCCGCAGACCACGCCCACCGCCTTGTCGCTGAGGTAGCTGTGGTGGCGGAACGGCTCGCGGGCATGCGGGTTGGACAGGTGCAGCTCGATGTACGGGATCGCCACCGCCAGCAGCGCGTCGCGCAGCGCGACGGAGGTGTGGGTGAAAGCAGCGGGGTTGATCAGGATGAAAACGGTGCCGTCTTCGCGGGCGGCCTGGATCCGGCCGACCAGTTCGTGCTCGGCATTGGACTGGAAGCTCGACAGCTCATGACCGGCGGCCTCGGCCTGGGCGCTCAGCCGTGCAGTGATGTCGGCCAGGGTGTCGTGGCCATACACCTCTGGCTCGCGCGTGCCGAGCAGATTCAGGTTGGGGCCGTTCAACAGCAGCAGTCGGGCCATGGCGAGGACGGAAACCGGAAAGGCCGCGAGTCTGCGCGATGCCCGCGATACTGTCCAGATAGGCGAAGTTGTCGATGTTTTAAGCAGTTGTTTGAAAAGCTCCGCAAAGCCCCGCCATCGCTGCGCATGGCCGTGCAAAGACCCGCTGAACGGTCGTGGCGCGAACCTCGCCGCGAAGCGACGAAGCAGGCCGATCCGCGCGCAGGCCCCGCGATGCCAGCGCGTAGCCTGCATGATCCCGGCGCATTGCCGCGCCGGGGGTGGCACTCAGCGCGCGGCGCGCAGCAGGGCATCCTCGACGATGGCCTGGGTCAATACCGTCGGCAACACCGTCGGCGGTGCGCCGGGGCCATACACCACATAGAGCGGTACGCCGACGGCCTGGTGCTGCTTGAGGAAGGCACTGATGGCGGGATCTTCGTTGGTCCAGTCACCGCTCATGTAGACCGCGTCGACCCGGCGCAGGGTGTCGCGGAACTCGTCGCTGCCCAGTACGTGTCGCTCGTTGGCCTTGCAGGTGACGCACCAATCGGCGGTCATGTTGACGAAGACCACCCGGTTGTCCGCCCGCAGCCGATCCAGCAGCTGCGGCGAATAAGCGACCGCACCGGCCTCGGCCACCGCTGCGCGGGGCGGTGCCAGTCGGGTGACGCCCCAGACGGGCAGCAGCGCCAGCACGAGCATCGCGCTCGACAGCACCAGGCCGGTGCGATGGCTGCGCCAGCGGCTGCGTTCAAACCACCACAGGCCCAGGGCCAGCAAGGTCGCGCCGACCAGTACCAGGGCCAAGGCATCCACGCCGCGTTGCTTGCCCAGCACCCACAGCAGCCAGATCGCGGTGAGGTACATCGGGAAGGCGAGCACCTGCTTGAGCGTTTCCATCCATGCGCCCGGTGCGGGCAGTCGCCGTGCCAGCGAGGGCACGAAGCCGATCAGCAGGAACGGCAGCGCCAGGCCCAGGCCCAGCACGACGAATACCAGCATCGCCGGCAGGGCGGGTGCGGCAAACGCGTAGGCCAGCGCCGTGCCCATGAAGGGCGCGATGCACGGGCTGGCCACCACGCAAGCCAGCACGCCGGTGAAGAAGTCGCCGACCGGGCCGTTGCGCGCAGCCAGGGACTGGCCAATCCCGCCGCCGCCGCCCAGGGTGAACAGGCCGGACAGGCTCAGGCCAATGGCAAACATCAGGTACGCCAGCATCGCCACGAACCAGGGCTGCTGCAGCTGGAAACCCCAGCCGGCCGCCTGGCCGACCGCGCGCAGGCCCAGCACCAGGGCGCCGATTGCCGTAAACGACAGCAGCACGCCGAGCGAGTACCACAGCGCGTGGCTGCGGGCCCGGGCGCGGCTCTCGCCGCTGTGGGCCAGGCCCAGCACCTTCAGCGACAGGATCGGCAGCACGCATGGCATCAAATTGAGGATCAGGCCGCCGGCCAGTGCGGCGATCAATACCCACAGCAGGTTCTGCCGCTGCGTCGGCGGCTGCGTGCGGGTGGCATTGTCGGACGACGCATCCGGGAACGCCGGCGTGACCGCTCCCGCCGCCGACGCCGGGGCACCCACATTGCCGCTGGGCGGCTGGATGGGCAGCGTTGCGGCGCTGGCCTGCTCGGGTGGCGTCAGCTTGCCGGCGGGCAGGGACAGCTTCACCCGGCGGGTCATGGGCGGATAGCAGATGCCGTCGGTCTGGCAGCCCTGGAACGTGGCGACCAGGGTGATGTCCGCCGGTTCGGTCTGCCGGCGCAGCAGGGGCAGGGCCACTTCGACCTGGTCGAAGTACACCACCACGTCGCCGAAATGTTCGTCACGGTGCGAACGGCCGGCCGGCCAGCGCGGCACGCCAGTATCGATCTGCTTGCTGCCTTCGATCGCCAGCGAGGTGCGATCGCGATAGAGGTAGTAGCCCGGGGCCGGCGTGAAACGCAGCAGCAGGGTATTGCCGTCGCCCACGATGGCTTCGAAGGCGAAGGCCTGCTCGGCCGGCAGGGGCAGCGCCTCCACGCCAGCGCTGCCCGGCAGCCCGGGCAGGCCGGGCAGGCCGGGGCCGGCGCCGGGCAGCGCTGAAGCGCGCGGCAGGCCGCCCGGCAGGGCCGGCGCGGCGCCGGCCGGCACAGGCGGCAGCTTTACTTCGATGCGACGCTTCTGCGGCGGATAGCAGACGCCGGCATCGGCGCAGCCCTGGTAGCGCACCTCCAGGGTGACGCTGCGCGCAGATGGATCGGCCTCGCCGGCCAGCACGGCGCGGAGCTGGCCGCGGTACGTCTCGACGTTGCCGAAGAACTCGTCGTGCTTCTTGTGGCCTTCCGGCAGCGTCAGCGGGCCGGGGCTGAAGCCCTCACCCACTGGCGTGACGCCGATCCGATGCCGGTACAGGTAGTAGCCGTCGGCGATCTTCCACTGCAACTCGATGCCGTTGCGGCTGTCGGCGCGCGCGCTGAGCGAGAACGCCTGGTCGACCGGCAGCAGGTCGGCCTCGGTGAAAGCCAGGGCGGGAAGCGCAGGCAGGGACAGCGCACACAGCGCGAAAAGGCGGTGCAACCACTTCATCAATCAGGAATCCTCGGAGGTCTGTGCCCGGACCCAGTCCAGGTAGGCGGGCAGGCCGGCGCTGGCGGCTATGGCAACCGCCTCCGGCAGATCATAGGGATGCAAGGCGCAGAGCCGGGCGATGGCCGCTTCCAGCCGGTCGCCGCGTGTCTTGATCAGCAGCTGCACTTCCTCGGCGCTTTCGACCGCGCCGTTCCAGCGGTAGAGCGAATGCGCGCCCGGCCACCGGGTCACGCAGGCCGCCAGGCCCTCGCCGACCAGCGCGCGGGCGATGGCCTCGGCGCTTTCGGCGTCGGGGCAGGTGCTCAACAGCAGGTGGACGGTGTCGGCATCAGGCATCGGGTGAGTATAGATGGGGCGCTCCCTCACCCCATGCGCCCGCGCTGGCGTGATGCCGTCGCCACGGCAGGACGCAACAAATAGCCGGGCTGTCGGCAGCAACCCCAACCCGGCCATCGGCACCAAGCCAAAAAAAGAATCCCGCCACCCCTTGAAACCCCACCGGCCAGCGCCATTACTGCCCGGTCCCGCTTGCCGGGTTTTTTCGCGCGCCGGGTTGGCACTCGCTTCGAGCGAGTGCTAAAATTGGCCGTCTTTCCCAGACCAATCAATAACTTAAGAGGGTCTTTCAATGAGCATCAAGCCGCTTCACGACCGCGTCGTGGTCAAGCCGATCGAAGCAGACGAAATCTCCGCCGGCGGCATCGTGATCCCGGACTCCGCCAAGGAAAAGTCCACCAAGGGTGAGATCGTGGCAGTCGGCACCGGCAAGCCGCTGGACAACGGCAGCGTGCGCGCGCCGGCGGTCAAGGTGGGCGACAAGGTCATCTACGGCCAGTACGCCGGCAGCAGCTACAAGTCCGAAGGCGTCGAGTACAAGGTGCTCCGCGAGGACGACATCCTGGCGATCGTCGGCTGATCGCCGCGCTTCGCATTCCCCCGAATTCCACGAATTACAGAGGTATTAGCTAATGGCTGCCAAGGATATCCGTTTCGGTGAAGACGCTCGCGCGCGCATGGTGCGCGGCGTGAACGTACTCGCCAATGCCGTCAAGGCCACCCTGGGCCCGAAGGGCCGCAATGTCGTGCTCGAAAAGAGCTTCGGCGCCCCGACCATCACCAAGGACGGCGTCTCCGTCGCCAAGGAAATCGAACTGGCTGACAAGTTCGAGAACATGGGCGCGCAGATGGTCAAGGAAGTCGCTTCCAAGACCTCCGACAACGCTGGCGACGGCACCACCACCGCCACCGTGCTGGCCCAGGCGTTCATCCGCGAAGGCATGAAGGCCGTGGCTGCCGGCATGAACCCGATGGACCTCAAGCGCGGCATCGACAAGGCGGTCACCGCCGCCGTCGCCGAGCTGAAGAACCTGTCCAAGCCGACCGCCGATGACAATGCCATCGCCCAGGTCGGCACGATCTCGGCCAACTCGGACGAATCGATCGGCAACATCATTGCCGAGGCGATGAAGAAGGTTGGCAAGGAAGGCGTGATCACCGTTGAAGAAGGCTCGGGCCTGGACAACGAGCTGGACGTCGTCGAAGGCATGCAGTTCGACCGCGGCTACCTGTCGCCGTACTTCGTCAACAACCAGCAGAGCCAGTCGGCCGACCTGGACGACCCGTTCATCCTGCTGCACGACAAGAAGATCTCCAACGTGCGTGACCTGCTGCCGGTCCTCGAGGGCGTGGCCAAGGCCGGCAAGCCGCTGCTGATCGTGGCCGAGGAAGTCGAGGGCGAAGCCCTGGCGACCCTGGTCGTCAACACCATCCGCGGCATCGTCAAGGTCGTGGCCGTCAAGGCCCCGGGCTTCGGTGATCGTCGCAAGGCGATGCTGGAAGACATGGCCGTGCTGACCGGCGGCACCGTGATCTCCGAGGAAGTGGGCCTGTCGCTGGAGAAGGCCACGATCAAGGACCTGGGCCGCGCCAAGAAGGTGCAGGTGACCAAGGAAAACAGCACCGTGATCGACGGCGCCGGCGACGGCGAGGCGATCCAGGCGCGCATCAAGCAGATCAAGGCGCAGATCGAAGAGACCTCTTCGGACTACGACCGCGAGAAGCTGCAGGAGCGCGTGGCCAAGCTGGCCGGCGGCGTGGCCGTCATCAAGGTGGGCGCGGCGACCGAAGTGGAAATGAAGGAAAAGAAGGCGCGCGTCGAAGACGCCCTGCACGCGACCCGTGCGGCCGTCGAGGAAGGCGTGGTGCCGGGCGGCGGCGTTGCCCTGATCCGTGCCAAGTCCGCGGTTGAAGGCCTGAAGGGCATCAACGAAGACCAGAACCACGGCATCGAGATCGCCCTGCGTGCGATGGAAGCCCCGCTGCGCGAAATCGTCACCAACGCCGGCGAAGAGCCGTCCGTGATCGTCAACAAGGTCAAGGAAGGTTCGGGCAACTACGGCTACAACGCCGCCAACGGCGAGTTCGGCGACATGGTGCAGTTCGGCATCCTGGACCCGACCAAGGTCACCCGTACCGCGCTGCAGAACGCCGCGTCGATCGCCGGCCTGATGATCACCACCGAAGCGATGGTGGCTGAGTCGCCGAAGAAGGACGAGCCGGCGATGCCGGGCGCCGGTGGCATGGGCGGCATGGGCGGCATGGACTTCTAAGTCCTGCCGCGGCCCTCGCGCCGTACGCTGCATCGAAGACCCCGCCGCAAGGCGGGGTTTTCTTTTTGCCGATCCGCAGTTGCCAATGAAACGGTTGGCGGTCCTGCGAAGCCGTGATATCAATGCTGCCCATGAACGCAAACCCCAGCCGCTTTTACTTTTGGTATTACGGTTTTCCGATGCCGCTGGCGGAGGAAGGATTGCGCTCACCCTGAAGGAACCCTTCAGACGCATCCCGAAAGCCGCCAGCGCAACTGGCGGCTTTTTTATTGCCGCCTTGCCTGGGGCTCGCAACGCACCCGACCCCACGGAGAAGACCATGCCCCCCCTGACCGACGACCTGCGCATCCGCAAGATCGAACCCCTTACCGTCCCGGCCGACCTGATTGCCGCGCTGCCCTGCGATGACCAAGCCTCGGAAACGGTGGCCCGCTCGCGCGCCGCGCTGCATGCCATCCTGCAGGGCGGCGATGATCGCCTTGCCGTGGTGATCGGGCCTTGCTCGATCCACGACCCCGAAGCGGCGCTCGAATACGCCGCGCGCCTGCGCCCGTTGCGCGACGCCCTGGGCGATGCGCTGGAAATCGTCATGCGCGTGTACTTCGAGAAACCGCGCACCACGGTGGGCTGGAAGGGCCTGATCAACGATCCGGACCTGGATGGCAGCTTCCAGATCAACAAGGGCCTGGCGGTGGCGCGCGGCCTGCTGCGCGACATCAATCGCCTCGGCCTGCCGGCGGGCGTGGAATTCCTGGACACGATCTCGCCCCAGTACATCGCTGACCTCGTCGCCTGGGGCGCCATCGGCGCGCGTACCACCGAAAGCCAGGTGCATCGCGAAATGGCCTCCGGCCTGTCGTGCCCGATCGGCTTCAAGAACGGCACCAGCGGCGACGTCAAGATTGCCGCCGATGCCGTCAGCGCGGCGACGCATCCGCATCATTTCCTGTCGGTGGCCAAGGACGGGCGCTCCTCGATCGTCGCCACCTCCGGCAACCCGGATTGCCACGTGATCCTGCGCGGCGGCACCCAGCCCAATTACGACGCAGCCAGCGTGCAGGCGGCCAGCGCGGCGCTGCACAAGGCGGGCCTGCCGTCGCGGTTGATGATCGACGCCAGCCATGCCAACAGCGGCAAGAATCCGGACAACCAGCCCAAGGTTATCGCCGACATCGCCGCGCAGATCGCCGCTGGCGAGACGCGCATCGTCGGTGCGATGGTCGAAAGCCACCTGGTCGGTGGGCGCCAGGAACTGGTCCAGGGCCAGCCCCTGGTCTACGGGCAGAGCATCACCGATGGCTGCATCGACTGGGAGACATCGGTGGCGGTGCTGGAAGACCTGGCCAATGCCGTGCGCGCACGCCGTGCGCGATTGGCCGAAGCGGCCTGAGCCCGTTTCCCGCCGGCCTCAGTCCGCGCGCATGGTCCCGGTATCCAGCCAGCGCTGGTGCCAGGACAGCGCTTCGGGCAGCAGGTGAGGCGTGTGCTTGCCATACGAATCACGGCAGGCGCGGTCGAAATAATCTTCCAGCTGCGCGCGGAAATCCGGGTGCACGCAGTTGTCGATCAATACGCGCGCGCGCTGCTTCGGGGTGAGCCCGCGCAGATCCGCCAGGCCTTGCTCGGTGACGATCACCGCCACGTCGTGCTCGGTGTGGTCGACATGGCTGACCATCGGCACGATCGCCGAGATCGTGCCGTTCTTGGCGGTCGATGGGCTCAGGAACGCGGAGAGGAACCCGTTGCGGGTGAAGTCCCCCGAACCGCCGATGCCGTTCATGATCCGCGAGCCCATCACGTGGGTCGAGTTGACGTTGCCGTACAGGTCCACTTCGATCATGCCGTTCATGCCGATGCAGCCCAGGCGGCGCACCAGTTCCGGATGATTGGAGATCTCCTGCGTGCGCATGACGATGCGCTCGCGGTAGAAGGCGATGTTGCGCTTGAACTCCTCGTTGGCTGCCGGGCTCAATGCAAAACCGGTGCATGAGGCATAGCGCAGCACCCCGGATTTGAGCAGGTCGAGCATGCCGTCCTGGATCACCTCGGTGAAGGCTTCCAGGTCACGGAATCCGCTGTCGGCCAGGCCGGCCAGCACTGCATTGGGAATGTTGCCCACGCCGGACTGCAGCGGCAGCAGGTTCGCCGGCAGGCGGCCCTTGGCGACTTCGTGCTTGAGAAATTCGATCAGGTGCCCGGCAATGCGCTTGCTGGTGTCATCGGCCGGGCTGAAGGGGCTGTTGCGATCCGGCCCATTGGTGCGCACCACCGCGACCACCTTGTCCAGGTCGCAACGCAGCGTGGTCTGGCCGATGCGGTCATCGCCATGCTCCAGCGGGATCGGCTTGCGATGGGGCGGCAACGCGGTGCCGTAATAGATGTCGTGCATGCCGTCGATGTCGGCCGGCTGCCACTCGTTGACCTCGATGATGATCTTCTTGGCCAGGTCGAGCCAGGTCTTGTTGTTGCCGACCGAGGTTGACGGCACCAGGCTGCCGTCCTCGCGGATCGCAGTGACTTCGACCACGGCGGTATCGATCTCGCCATAGAAGCCGAACCACACGTGCTGGGCCACGTGGCTGAGGTGGATGTCGATGTAATCGAGCTTGCCGGCGTTGATGCGGTTGCGTGCGTCCGGGTCGGTCTGGAACGGCATGCGCAGGGCGATGCCATCTGCCTTGGCCAGCGCGCCATCCAGCTCCGGTGCGGTGGAGGCGCCGGTCATCAACTTGATCTGGAACGGCTTGCCGGCCTGATGCGCCGCTTCGATCTGCTGGGCCAGCGCCACCGGCACGGCTTTCGGATAGCCCGAGCCGGTGAAGCCGCTCATCGCCACGGTTTCGCCGGGCGCGATCCAGGCCGCGGCCGCTTCGGCGCAGACCACGCGATCGCGCAATCGGGGATGGAGGATGCGTTCGTCGGACATGGAGGCGGCGCGACTTTGGGGGAGATCTCCATTATCGGGCACCCTCCCGGCTGGCGTCCTGCGACCAAGGTGGCATGGCGCGTTGCCCGAGGATGTGGCCCTGGCCGGCCAGCGACGCCGTCCACGTGCGGCTTTGCAAAGCACGCGCGTTGGGTAGCATGGGTGTCCTCGCCCGCGCTCGGAGTCTGGCCATGGCACTGCCACGTTCGTTCCGGACCCGATGGTCTGCCTTGCCCCGGTGGCTGCGCATTTCATTGTGGAGCCTGCTGGGCCTGTACCTGGCCTACCTGCTGCTGGCCAACCTGTTCCTCAACACGCCCATCGGCCCTTGGGCGGCGAACCGCAAGCCGGAAAAATTCACCATCGCCTGGGGTCCGGCGCTGAGCTGGTGGCCCGGCTACGTGAAGGTCTGGGACGTGCATCTGCAAGGGCACGTCATGCATACGCGCTGGGAGGTAAAGGCTGGCAGCGCCCAGGGGCACCTGGCCCTGCTGCCGCTGTTCCAGCGCGAAGTGAGGGTGCCCGTGGTGGTGGCGAACCAGGTGGAAGGCGGCGCGCATCGCGATCCCGGTGCGCCGATCCTGCCACCCACTTTCGACCCCAAGGCCAAGCCCGGCTGGACGCTGCGCTTCGATCGGATCGTCAGCGACAGCGTGCAACGTGGCTGGTTCGGCGACCTGCGCCTGGAAGGGCAGGGCCGCGCTGAAGTCGGTTTCAGCAAACAGCTGCGCGGCGGCGCGATGGCACTGACTCCGTCGCGAGGCCATTTCACCGACGCGACGTTGCGCCAGGGCAACCAGGTGTTGCTAAGCGATGCGCAGCTGGACGCGACCTTCAGTCTCGATCCACACCGCCGCGACCAGGCCGCCGGCATCGACAAGCTGCTCAAGACCGACGCCCACCTGCAGTTGCAAGGCCGCACCGCGGCGCTGTCGCTGGCGCGCGACGATCACGGGCGTCCGGCCGTGCGCGCGGCACCGGGGCAGGGCCAGGCCGACATCGACCTGCACTGGATTCGCGGCGAACTCGCCCAGGGTGGACATCTGAAGTGGCAGGCGCCGCTGGTCGGCACGCGCCTGGATGGCCAACCGCTGCAAGGCGAGGCGCGGATGGACATCGCCATCGATCAGGACATCGTCGTGCACGCGCTGATGCCCGAACAGCCCGGCGCCAACCTCAAGCTGGATGCCGATCTGCGCCTGCAGGGCCGCAAGCTGCCACTGCACGACTTCACCACGTTGGTACCGCGCGCCAATGGCCATGTGCTGATGCAATGGCGCTTTCCCACGCTGGCGTGGATCACCGCGATGTTCCCGCAGGCGCAGTGGCTGCAGCTCAAGGGCGAAGGCCTGGTCGACGCCGACGTGCAGGTGCGCGCCGGCCAGCTGGCGCCGGGTAGCCGCATGCGCGTGCCCGAGGCCGAGGCCAGCGTGGAGGTCATGGGCCACCACATCGAAGGCCAGGCCCGTGCCGAGCTGCGCGTGGAGGGTGAGGCTGGCAACCTCGTGCCCACCTTGAACCTGGACATGCAGCACTTCCTGATCGCCGATGAGGCGCGCAAGCCCTTCGTCGAAGGCCAGGACCTGCACCTAGACCTGCGCGCGGGCGCGGGCGAACGCACGGTGGCTGGGCTCAAGCAAAGCGCCAGCGCGCATCTGGTGTTCCGCGACGCGCGCGTGCCGGACCTGCGCGCCTACAACCGCTTCCTGCCGGGGGCGCAGCTGCACTTCGAAGGCGGCAGCGGCACGCTCAGCGGTGATGTGCAGGTCGCCCCGGGCGGCACCATTGCCGACGGCAAGCTCGAGGTGGCCGCGCGCGCTGCCCGGGTGCAGGCGGCGGGCATCGCGCTGCGCGGCGACGTGGATGCCGGCCTGCACCTGCGCCAGGCCGACCTGCGCGGGCAGAACTTCACCCTTGACGCCAGCACCGTATCGCTGCGCAACGCCAGCTTCACCGGCCCAGACGGTGAAGCGCACAACGGCTGGTGGGCCACCATCAACCTGCCGCGCGCGCGCATGGACTGGACCCGCCCGATCAGCGTCGATGCCGATGCGCGGATCAAGGTACGCGACCTGGGTTTCCTGCTCGCCCTGTACGCACAGAAGCGCGACTTCCCGAAGTGGGTGGACAAGGTCGTCGATGCGGGGCAGACCGAAGTCGTGGGCCGCATCTACTGGCATGACGACCAACTGGTGCTCGACCGCCTGCGCGCCGGCAACGATCGCTTCACCGTGCTGGCGCGCCTGCGTCTGCACGGCCACAGCCGCGAGGGTGACCTGTTCGCCAACTGGGGCGTGCTGAGCGCGGCGCTGGAAACTGACAACGGCAAGCGCGACTGGCACCTGATCCGCGCCCGCCAGTGGTATGACGCACAGCCCGCACTGCTGCGCTGAACCCAGCAGGCCGGGCACTGACATGGGCACCACGGCCGACGACCTAGCATCGTCGGCCACACCCTTGTCGACGGATCGCCCCACGCATGATCGCCCTGCACCGCCTGCGGCCCCGATGGAACGCCCTGCCGCGTGGGTTGCGCTGGCTGTTGTGGACGCTGCTTGGGCTCTACCTCGGCTACCTGCTCGCGGCCAACGTCTTCCTCAACACCGGCCTGGCGCCGTGGGCGATCAACCGCAAACCTGAGCGCTTCACCCTGCACTGGGACCGCGCGTTGAGCTGGTGGCCGGGCAAGGTGGATGTGTATGGCGTGCGCTTGCGCGGACACGTCATGCAGGTGCGCTGGCATATCGATGCGGGTCGCGCGCGCGGCGACATCCAGCTGTGGCCATTGCTGCGTCGCGAAGTGCACATGCCCTCGATCGAGGCCGACGACGTCACCGGCGGCACGCAGCATGACGATGGCCCGCCGATGCTGCCGCAATCGCCGCTGCCCGGCCATCCGGGATGGCTGCTGCGTTTCGACCGCATCCACACCGACAGCGTGCGGGGCGGCAAATTCGGCGCGCTGGAACTCGACGGCTTCGGCAGCGCCCAGTTCGGCTTCTACAAGCGCTTGCGCAGCGGGCCGATGCGGATCTATCCGTCCTGGGCGCATCTGGGCCAGGTGCATCTGCGCAGGGAGGGCCACGAATGGTTGCGCGAAGGCCGATTTGACGCCGACTTCTCCATGGACCCGCATACCCGTGCCCAGGCCTCGGGTCTGGCCAAACTGGACAAGACCGTGGCGCGGCTACGCCTCATTGGGCACACCACCGGCATCGCGCTGCAGCGCGACGATCAGGGCCGGCCGGTGTTCCGCGCCGCGCCCGGCACCGGCAAGGCCGATGTGGATGTGCGCTGGGTGCGTGGCGAGCTGGCGCCGGGCAGCCGGGCGCAATGGACCGCGCCCCTGCTGGGCCTGGACCCGGCCAACCAGCCGCTGCCCAGCGAAATGGATGTGCGGCTCAACGTCGACCGCGACCTGCACCTGGTGGCCAAAGTGCCCGGCGCGGCAGCCGATGCGCTGTGGCTGGATGCCGATCTGCGCTTTGGCGGTCGGCGCATACCGGTCCGTGATTTCGGCAGCCTGATTCCGCGCGCCTCCGGCCACCTGCAGGGCCGCTGGCGCTTTGCCACGCTGGACTGGTTGCCCGCGTTGATCCCGCGCACCGAATGGCTGCGCTTGCGCGGCGAAGGCCTGGTCGAGGCGGACCTGCAGGTGCAGGCCGGCCAACTGGCCGCGGGCAGCCACATGCGCGTGCCGGAGATCGACGCCAGTGCGCAGATCATGGCGACGCGCTTCCAGGGCAGCGCCAGCGCCGACCTGCACGTCGAGGCTGTCGACGGCGGCGCGCAGCAACCTACCCTGTCGATGCAGATGCAACGCTTCGTGGTGGCCGCCAACGATGCGCCGCAGGCGCCCTACATCGAAGGCAACGACCTGCAACTCGTGCTGCGCGCGCCACCGGGCCGTGCCGACCCGGCCCGCCTGCGCGAGCAGACCTATGGGCGCCTGCAGTTCACCAACGCGCGCGTGCCCGACCTGCGCGCCTACAACCGCTACCTGCCGCAGCAACAATTGCGCTTCGAAGGAGGCACCGGCCGGGTGAGTGGTGATCTGCAACTGCTGCCAGGCGGCGACATCGGCGCCGGCACGATCCAGTTGCAGGCGCAGGCCGCGCGAATCGTGGCGGCTGGCCTGGCCGTGCAGGCCGATCTCGACGCCAATCTGCAGCTCAAGCGAGGCGAACTGAAGGCGCGCAACTTCGCCCTCGATACCAGCGTCATCGACCTGCGCAACGCCAGCTTCACCGGCAACGATGGACGCACGCACGGCGATTGGTGGGCGCGTGCAGTGATCCAACGGGGTCGTACCGATTGGACGCCGCCGGTGTTGTTCGATGCCGACGTGGCATTGGACATGCGCGATGTCGGCTTCCTGATGGCGCTGTATTCGCAGAAGCGCGACTTCCCGAAATGGATCGACAACCTGGTCGACGCGGGAGAAACGCGGATGTCCGGGCGCGTGCACTGGCAAGACCGACAATTGCTGCTGGACGACATGCAGGCGCAGAACGATCGCTTCGACGTGCTCGCGCGGCTGCGGCTGCAGGAGGGGCAGAAGACCGGCAACCTCTACGCCCGGTGGGGGCTGCTGAGCGCGGGCCTGGAATTTCACGAAGGGCAGCGACAGTGGCACCTGCTGGGCGCGCGTGATTGGTACGACGCACAGCCCGCCTTGTTGCCTGCGCCCGCGAACTGAGGCACGCGGGCGCCGGCGCCCAGTGGTCGCGAGAAGCTGAATACGAGGGCCGGGACGGCCTTGCCTGTACTGCCAAGTATTGTTTTGCAGTGCAGCGTGCAAGCCGGAAAATATCTGCGCACTATGGCCCCGCATCCCGACGTGGGGGAGGGAGCAAAGCCCGCTGGCAGTTCGCTGCAAGCGGGCTTTTTTATTGCCCGCGCGCCGCAACCGAGGCCGGCGCGGGGATGCCACAATCGCTTCATGCCCCTGCCCCGATCGCTTTCTGCTTCCCTCCAGGCCCACCTGGAGCGCGCCCTTTCCCGCCTGCGTACGGCCTGGCCCACGGATCTTCCCTGGCCCGGCGAAGCCTTCGAAACGCGCTTGGCGGCGGTTGCACTGGCCAGCGACTTTTTCGTCGATACCGCCGTACGCCAGCCCGCGCTGCTGCGTCATCTGGCCGACTCGGCCGACCCGCCGCCGCTCGCCGAGCCTCTACTGGATGCCGGGAACGCTGCTGAATGGCCCACGCTGCTGCGGCGCTATCGCACGGCCGAATCGGCGCGGCTGGTGTGGCGCGACGTGCACGGCCTGGACAGCGTCGAGGCCACGTTGGCCGGCAGCACCCGCCTGGCCGAACGCTGCCTGGCCTTGGCGCTGGACGCACTCGAACAGCAGTTCGCACAACGCCACGGCCGGGTCTATGCCAGCGACGGCAGCGAACAGCGCCTGGTGGTCTTTGGCCTGGGCAAGCTCGGTGGCGGAGAACTGAATTTCTCCTCGGATATCGACCTGGTCTACGCCTATCCGCAGGCCGGCGAGTCCGATGGCGCGCGCGCGCTGGACGCCGAGGCGTACTTCGCGCGGCTGGGCCAGCAGCTGGCGCGACTGCTTGATGACACCACCGCCGACGGTTTCAGCCATCGCGTCGACCTGCGCCTGCGACCGTTCGGCAATGCCGGGCGCGTCGCGTTGTCGTTCGCGGCGATGGACCAGTATTTCCAGCGCGAAGGCCGCGATTGGGAACGCTATGCCTGGCTCAAGGCGCGCGCCGTGGCCGGCGATACGGGTTCCGGTGAAGCCTGGCTGCAGACCTTGCGGCCATTCGTCTATCGACGCTACCTCGATTTCACCGCGCTCGACGGCCTGCGCGAGATGAAGGCGGCGATCACCGCCGAGGTCGCGCGGCATGATCGTCTCGATGACATCAAGCGCGGCCCGGGTGGCATTCGCGAAATCGAATTCCTGGTGCAGTCATTGCAGCTGATTCGCGGCGGCCGCGAAGACGCCCTGCGCGAGCGCCGGCTGCTGCCGGCCCTGGCTGCATTGATGGCGTTGGGGCAGATCGAGCCTGCCGCCGGCGCCGCGTTGGCGGATGCGTATCGGTATCTGCGCCGCCTGGAAAACCGCCTGCAGATGCTGCGCGATGCGCAGACGCATGCATTGCCCGAAGACGCGCTCGATCGCGAACGCCTGGCCGTCGGCCTGGGTCACGCCGATTGGGCGGCGCTTCATGCCGAGCTGCAGCTGCATCGCGATCTGGTCTCCACCGAATTCGGCGAACTGCTCGCGCCACGGCGCCGCGATGCCGCACCGGATGCGGCCGCGATCTATTGGCGCACCTTGCCGGAATCGGGGCAGGCGGACGCGCTGGCCAGTCTCGGCTTTGCCGACGCACAAGGCGCCGACCAATCCCTGCGCGACTTCGCGCAGTCCGCCGGTGTGCGTGCGTTGTCCGATAGCGCGCGCGCGCGACTGGATCGGGTCATGCCGGCCCTGCTCAACGCCGCCGGCCAATCGTCGCAACCCGATGCGGCGCTTCGTCGCGTGCTGGGCCTGCTGCAATCCGTGCTGCGCAGAACCAGCTACCTCGCCTTGCTCGACGAGCAGCCCAGTGCGCTCACCCGCCTGGTCCATGTCTTCTCGCGCAGCGCCTTGTTGGCCGAGCGCCTGGCCGCTTTCCCGCTGCTGCTGGACGAGTTGCTCGACACCCGCATTGGTGGCCCCTTGCCCGACGCCGCCGCGATGCGCGCGATGTGCCTGGCGACGCTGGAGATCGACGACCCCGAGGCCGCCCTGCGCGAACTCAACGAGCGCCGGCTGGCACTGAGTTTCCGCATTGCCCTGGCCACGCTCGATGCACGCCAGCCCGCCGCCGACAGCACCCGCCAGCTGGCCGAGTTGGCCGAGGCGGTGGTAATCACGGTGGAGGCCATGGCGCGGCAGCAGATCCGCGATGCGCACGGCGAAGTGCCAGGTGGCAGCTTTGCAATCATCGGCTACGGCAGCCTCGGCGGTTCGGAGCTGGGCTTTGGCTCCGATCTGGATCTGGTGTTCCTTTATGACCACCCGCGCGAGGTGGAGATGTCCAACGGCGGCCGCCCGCTGGAAGCGGGACGTTGGTTCGCACGACTGGCGCAGAAGGTGATCGCGTTGCTCGGGGCGCAGACCGGCGCCGGACGCCTGTACGACACCGATGTGCGCTTGCGTCCGGATGGTGGCAAGGGTGCGCTGGTGTCGTCGCTGGCCAGCTACGAGGAATACCAGCGCGAGCGCGCCTGGACCTGGGAACACCAGGCGCTGGTGCGGGCACGCGCGGTGGCCGGCGACGCCTCGTTGTGCGCGCAGTTCGACGCGATTCGCGCCGGCACCCTCGGACGCGCGCGTGATGCCGCGCAGCTGCGCGAGGACGTATTGAAGATGCGCGCGCGCATGCGCGCCGAGCTGGACCGCAGTGATGCGGCGCGCTTCGATCTGAAGCAAGGCGAGGGCGGTTTGGTCGACCTGGAGTTCCTGCTGCAGGCCGGCGTGCTGATGGTGGCGGCTACGCAGCCGGCGTTGTTGGCGCCGCGCGACACCGCGGGATTGATCGACGCCCTGGCGCGGGCCGACTGGTTTCCGGCAGCGACCGCCGAGGCGTTGCATGACGCGCATGCCACCTTGCTCGAAGCCGGGCTCGCCTGCACGCTGGACCGCAGGCCGCGGCTGACCGCGCCGACACCGGCGATCGCGCAGGCACGCGCGGCGATCGCAGATGCCGCGGGCGAGAAAGCGCTGGTGTTTGCGCAAGGCCGTTAGCGCCGGCCCGGCCTGTGCCCCGACGCCGGGGCCCAGGCACAAGCCGAGGGCTTTCAGCCGCGCGCCGGCACCGGCGCCATGCGCCACAGCAGGGCGCGGAACGGGGCCAGCAGGCAGAGGCCCATCGCCAGCTTCACCAGCAAGTCGCCGGTGCCCCAGCTGATCCACGGCAGCGCGGAACCGGCGAACGCCACCGACCAGAAGATCACCGTATCCAGCGTCGCGCTGCACAGCGTGGCGACGAAAGGCGCGCGCCACCAATGGCCGCGACGCAGGCGATCGAACACCTGGATGTCGAGCAGCTGTGCGGCGATGAACGCCGAGCAGGACGCCGCGGCGATTCGCGGCGTGGCCACCCATACCGACATCAGCACGGCCAGGGCGAAACCACACCAGGCGACCCGCCGCGCCGCGCGCGGGCCGAAGCGACGGTTCACCAGATTGCTGACCAGAAACGCCAGCGGATACGAGAACGCGCCCCAGGTCAGCCAGTCGTTGATGGGGTATTGCACCAGCACGTTGGAGAGCAGCACCACGGCGCCCATCGCCAATACGGCAAGCAACAGGGCGCGCGGCGTGGCAGGCGCGAACTCCACGGAAACAGAGCGGGACATGGGAATGGGTGTGGCGAAAAAGTCGCCAATTATCGCCTGCGGCGCAGGCCGCGTCCAAACCGCCGGGTTCAGCCGGGTGGGGCGGGCACGGCGATGCGCTGGCGCAGCAGCGTGGCAATGCGCTCGGTTTCACGCAGCGGCGTCATCGGCGTTGCCGCCAGCAGGTCTGCCTCGGATGCAAGGCGACCCCGCGCGTCGAGCGCGGCCAGCAGCTGCGCGGCGCGCCCCTGGGCGCGATCGGCGAACAGTGCACGCACCGGCACCTGGGTGGCACAGGCTTCGGAAAGCAGGTTGCTCGAATCGCTCGTGCAGGCGATTGCATCGGCCCAGCCGAGCAGGCCTGCATACGGATTGGGGCCGTCGGCCGGCCCTGTCCACAGGAGCGAAGGCACCGGTCGCAGTCCTTCGCGCAGCCAGGGCATCATGCCGGCCGGTGTGCGACGCGATGTCGTGGCCAGCACGCTGCCGCCCTGTATGGCCGCCATGGCGACCAGCGCGGCGATCTCCGTGGCCAGCGCGGCTTCGTCCCAGGGCACGCGTGCCGTCGGCCCACCCACCAGCAACACGATGCGCGGGGACGGCAGCGCGGCCAGCGCGGGAAAACTGGCCCGGCCTTCGGCCAGCCACGCCTCATCCACCGGATGCAGGCTCCCGAGCAGGGTGAGCACGTTCTCCCCGCGCAGGCCATCGTGTTCGGGCACGATCACCTGGTCCCAGTGGCGGGGATCGATCCGTGGATCGAGGATCTGCACCGCGGTGGCGCCGCGCGAACGCAGCACGCGCGTGGCCAGCGCGGCCTGCCGCCCGCAGCCGATGGCCAGCGCCGGTGGCTGGGCCAAAGCCTGCGCGAACGCCTTGCCCAAGCCCAGCGCGGCACCCGGCAGATGGCGCGGCGCGCACCAGCGCCATGGCGCCACCGGGCCCAGCACGGGTTCGGCCGGACGCGGCCAACCCAACGCCCGCGCCAGTGCCAGCGCCTGACGCGCGTTGCCGGCATGGCCGTCGTGCAGTGCCCACACCGGGGCCGATCGTTGCGCGTCAGACATAGATTCGTTGCAGATTTGGGCGTGTGTTCCAGTGGTGGCGCCACTCTACACTGGCGGTTCCATTCACATCGGCGCCCCGGCGTCACCAGGAATCTCCATGGCCGAAGTCCTCCACGATGCTGCGCTCGACCAGCTTTTCCGAACTGCGCGCACCCAGAATGCCTTCCTCGACAAGCCGGTCGAGGACAGCCAGCTGCGCGCGCTGTACGACCTGATGAAGTGGGGCCCGACCGCGGCAAACTCGACGCCGGCGCGGATCGTCTTCGTCAAGTCGAAGGAAGCCAAGGCCAAGCTCGCGCCGGCATTGTCGGAAGGCAACCTGGCCAAGACCCTCGCCGCGCCGGTTACCGCGATCATCGGCTTCGACCTGGATTTCCACGAAAAGCTGCCGTACCTGTTCCCGCATGCCGACGCCAAGAGCTGGTTCGACGGCCCGCGCGAAGGCCGCCACGAATCGGCGTTCCGCAATGGCAGCCTGCAGGGCGCCTACCTGATCCTCGCCGCACGCGCGCTGGGCCTGGACGCCGGCCCGATGTCCGGTTTCGATGCCGGCAAGGTGGATGCGGCATTCTTCGCCGGCACCGGGATCAAGACCAACTTCCTGGTCAACCTCGGTTATGGCGATCCGTCCGGCGTGTTCCCGCGCCTGCCGCGCCTGACCTTCGACGAGGCCGCGCGCATCGAGTGACGTGACAGTCACCCGGCCCCGTTATCGTTCCCCTCGTTCCATCCTCGCCACCCAACGAAAGGACACACCATGAAGACTGCAACCAAACTGCTGTTGCCGCTTGCCCTGACCCTGGCCATCGCCGCCTGCAACAAGCCGGCCGAGCAGGCCGCTGCCCCGGCCGCCGCTGAAACCCCGGCCGCGACCGCGCCGGCCGAAGCCCCGGCCACTGCGCCGGCGGCAGAGGCCGCTGCCGCCCCGATCCAGGCCGTCTCCGGCACCTACAAGCTCGACCCGTCGCACACCGACGTGCTGGTGCAGTGGAACCACATGGGCTTCTCCAACCCGACCGCGCATTTCGGCAATGCCGAAGGCACCCTGGTGTTCGACGCGGCAGATCCGAGCAAGTCGAGCGTGCAGGTGACCCTGCCGCTGTCGGGCTTGAACAGCTTCACCGCCAAGTTCGACGAGCACCTCAAGAGCGCGGACTTCTTCGACGCCGCCAAGTTCCCGGCCGCGACCTTCAAGAGCACCAAGGTCGAAGCTGCCGGCACCAACAAGTTCACCGTCACCGGTGACCTGACCATCAAGGATCAGACCAAGCCGGTGGTGCTGGACGTTACCCTCAATGGCGCGGGCGAGCACCCGATGATGAAGGTGCCGGCGATCGGTTTCGATGCCACCACCACGATCAAGCGCAGCGACTTTGGCGTGGGCGCCTATGCCCCGGCGGTTAGCGACGAAGTGCACGTGCGCATCACCACCGAGGCCGAAGTGCAGAAGGACGAGGCTGCCAAGCAGTAATTGCTGCGACGCCTTTGAACGGAAAAGCCCGCCGAATGGCGGGCTTTTCTTTTGCTGCGATCACGCGGCCTCGTCGTCCGGCCCGGCTTGCCAGTAGCCGGTGGCGCGGATCGAATCGCCCGGCACGCCCAGCTGGCCTTCGATGAACTTGCGCATCATGCGCGCGCGCCGCGATTCGGTGGCGATCCAGAAGAACGTGTCGCCGTCTTCCGGTTCGAAATCGCGCAGCGCCTCCTCCAGCAGGCGGCTGCCGGCGGCGTCCACGCCGTTGCGTTCCAGCCAATGCACGCGCACGTCGGCATCGCTCTCCAACACCTGGCGCTCGTCTTCGTCTGCGATCTCGATGTACACATCGGCCGCCGCGTCCTCGGGCAGTTCCGCCAGCCAGCGGCCGATGGCCGGCAGCGCGGTCTCATCGCCGAACATCACGTACTGGTCGTAGTCGTCGGCGACCACGAACGAACCGCGCGGCCCGCCCACCACCAGCGCGTCACCCACCTGCGCCGCGTTGGCCCAGCCTGCGGCAGGGCCCTCGCCATGCAGCACGAAATCGATGGCCAGCTCGCCGGCCTCGGCATCATGCCACCGCGGCGTGTAGTCGCGCATCGGCGAATGCGCCGCGCCTTCCGGCCAGCGCGGGCCTTCCGGCGTCATCGTGGGCGTGACGAATTCGCCATCGCTGTTGGGGAATGCCAGCTTGACGTGGTCATCCGGCGAGGCGCTGTGGAAACCGGCGAGTGCTTCGCCGCCCAGCACGATGCGGCGCATCAGCGGCGTCACCGCCTCGATGCGCACTACTTCAAGCGGTCGGAACTGGACGGGGTGGCGCAAGCGCTGATGGACATGTTCGGTCATGCGGAATTCCTGTGGGGGAAGGAAGGGCGGCAGGGAGACGGATCAGCGTGCGTCGTCGCGCTCCAGGCCGTCTGCGGCCTGGTTGAGCAGATCGGCGAAGCGGGCGATCTCTCCCTCGCTCCACTGGCCATGCCGGGCGAGCACCGCATGCTTGATGCGGCTGAAGGCCTCGCGCACGGCCGGCGGAATCTGCGCCTTGGCGATGTCGCGTGCACTGCGATGCGTGCGCATACGCGCCGCTTCGATCTCCTCGTGGGCCTGCGCCATGTGCGCGCGGCCTTCCTCGGTGATCGCATAGCGCTTGCGGCCTTCTTCGGCGGTGGCGGCAATCAGGCCCATGTCTTCCAGCTGCGAGAGCGTGGGATAGATCGCGCCGGGGCTCGGGCTATAGGCGCCGTGGAAGAGTTCTTCGATCAGGCGGATCAGTTCGTAGCCGTGGCGGGGCTGCTCGGCGATCAGGTGCAGCATGAGGTGGCGCAGGTCGCCGTGTCCCAGCGGACGCGGGCCGCCGCGGCCCCGGCCGCGCAGGCCGTCGAACTCGTCGCCACCGCGGCCGCCACGCGGGCCACCGGGGCCGCCCGGTCCACGGCCACCGCGACCGCCGCCGCGCGGGTCATGGCCATGGAGGTCGAAACGGGCGTCGTCATGGAGGTCGTGGCGCTCATGCGGGGCATGCGGGTGATGGCCGTGGCGGCCGCGCACGGCCCAGAACTCGCGCAACTCAGCAAAACGAGCCTGGCGCGGATCTTCAGCTTGCTCGCGCGGGTCGGCGGAAAACGCATCGTCGAGGGGCGGGCGGTGGCCCCGGCCGGCGTGCGGGCCAAAGAAAGCGCCCGCGTGGCGGGCAAAACGGTGGAAAGAACGGTTCACGGTTTTGATATATCGATTTGAGGTTCGAAAAAGATATATCGAATTTGGCGGGCTTGCAAGCGTCCCGTCCGCCGGGGCGGTCTTTCAACCTTCACTGTCGTTGCTTGCGCACGGGCGCACGGGCGCACGGGCACGCGCCTGCGCCCACGCCGCAGGCACTACCGGTGGCGGCCGACGATGGCGAAGCGCCTCAACCCACCTGGGCGAAGATGGCGGTGGACGATCCGGTCTACACGACCGTGCGTCGCCTCAAAGCCAGGGGGCGTCGCCCAGCACGATGCGCCGGTAATAGCTCACGTTCGCCCGTAACGCGAAGACTGCGGCGAAGCCCATTCCCAGCGGGCGCAACAGCCCCTCCCAGTGCAATGCCACCAGCACCGCGCTGAGCGCGAACACCAGCACCAGATACGCGACGCCCTGCCGCCATAAGCCCTTGGCGAGCAGATAGAACACGCCGAAGAGAAATGCCCAGCCATTGAAGTTGATCGACATCCGCTCGCGGCCGTCCAGCTCGCGGATGCGCGGCAGGGTGGGACCACCTGCCTGCTCGATCAGACGGAAACGCTTCTTCCAGGTCTCCGATACCGCCAGCGAAGCGATCGGGTCGGGTGCAGGTCGCGGCACGTTCGTGGCGGGCAGCGGCGGCGGGGCGGCCCGGTAGGCGCCCGCGGAGTTGTAAGGATCAGTCATCCATTTCTTCCCTGAATCGATGTGGATGGGAACTACGCTTGCTACTCCTCCTGCGCGGCGGCTTCACCCTCGATCACCTTGCGCTGCATGGCTTCCAGATAGGCGTCCAGCTCCTGCGTCGAGGTGAAGATCTCGCCCAGCGGCACCGCCTTGACCATGTCGAACACTTTGCGGATCTGCGGCTGCGGATGGGTCACCAGCACCTTGCCATGGCGCGGCGCCAGCGCCTTGCGCGCCTTGAAGATCGAGCGGATGCCGGCGCTGGAGATGTACTCCAGCTCGCTCATGTCCAGCACCAGCGTGTGCACGGTGGTCGCCAGCAGGGGCGACAGGGCCTCGTCCAGGGCCTGGTAGGTGTGCGTGTCCAGGCGGCCGCTGAGGATCACGCGCTGCCGGCTGTCCTGCGGCGGGTCGATCTGGATGCTCAGAGTGGTCACGGCAGTGCCTCCAGGTCCGGGGAGAACGGATGCAGCAAGGTGACACGCACCACGTTGGCGTCGCCTTCACGCCGGTAGTCCAGGCCATCGGCCAGCTGCTGGACCAGGAACAGGCCCAGGCCGCCCACCGGGCGCGCATCGATCCCGGCATCGATGGCCGGCAACGCGGACCGGCACGGATCGAATGCCTGCCCGTGCTCGCACAGCTCCAGCACCAGCGCTTCGTGGTCGACCCACACCCGCAGCCGCAACGGCAGGCCGCGGGCCGCGCAGGCACCATGGTGGATGGCGTTGCTGGCCAGCTCCTCCACGATCAGCCGCGCCTGGCCGATGCGCTCGGCGACCACGCCGCGCTGCAACAGCGAATCCTCCAGCTGGTCGTTGAGACCGGCCAGCGCCTCCAGCGAAGGCACCATGTCCAGATCCACCCTCATGTCCCCCGTGCCTCCCCAGGCGCTCGGCGCAAGCTTATCGCCAGCAGGGTGATGTCGTCGAACGGCTCGGCCTCGCCGGCGAAATGGTGGACGTCGTCCACGACCGCGGCGCACTGCTCGGCGGCACTGCGCCCGGGCCGCAGCGCTGCCTGCAGCCGCGGCAGTCCATAGGCGTGCGCGTGTTCGTCCAAGGCATCGGTCACTCCATCGGTGTACCCAAACAACGTCTGCCCGGCCATCAGCCGGCCACGCACCAGCGGATAATGCTCCTGCGGATCGATGCCCAGCGGCGGTCCGGATTCCAGCGCCACCGTGCTCACGCCGCCGTGGGGATCGAGCAGCAGCGGCGGCTCGTGGCCGGCGCTGGCCAACCAGAAATCCCCACTGTCGACATTGATCAACCCGCACAGCACCGTGGCGAACATGCAGGTCTCGTTGTTCTCGGCCAGGCGGCGCGAGGCGGCGATGAGGATGCCGTCCGGGCGGGTGTGCCGCCGCGCCGCCACTTCGAGCACGCTGACCGTGCGCGCCATGAACAGCGCTGCCGGCACGCCCTTGTCGGAGACATCGCCGATGACGAACCACAACTGGCCGGGCGCGGTCTCGAAGAAATGGTAGAAATCGCCGCCGACCATCTTCGCCGGCTCCAGCCGCGCGCAGGTTTCCAGGTGCGAACCGGCGCGATCGAACGTGCGCCCGGAAGGCAACATCGCCAGCTGGATGTCGCGCGCGATCTGCAACTCGCTCTGCATGCGCTCGCGCGCGGCGGTCATCTGCGCGATCTCGTCCATCTGCTGGCGGATCGAGCCACGCGCGATGTCGAACGCGCGTGCCATCACCCCCACTTCGTCATGCCGTTGCACATGCGGCAACGCGAACTCGAACTGGCCGCGGCGGAAATGCGCGGCCGCTTCGGTGAGATCCTCGATCGGACGCGTCAGGCGCGAGGCGAAGCGCCGCATCAGCACCCACCACAGCACCAGCGCCGCCACTGCGCCGAGTGCGACCCACAACGCCAACCGGTTCAGGCCGGCCAGCACGTAGCCGCGTGAGGCCGAGAGCACGAAAGTCCAGCCGCTCTTGCCCACCGCCGCGCTGCGGGTGAAATACACCTGGCCGTCCGGTGCGCGGTGCTCGAAGGCTGCAGGCGCGCCTGCGGCCATCGCGGTCAGCAGTGGCGCCAGGTCCGGCCGCGAGCGTTGCACCTGCTGGGTCAGCGTGCGACGCAGGTTGAGCGCCGGATCCGGGTTCAGCACGAATATCCCTTCCGGCGACAACAGGGTGGGTTGCACCCCGAAGTTGTCCGGCAGCTCCTGCACGATGTCGCGCAGGCGCCGAATGGGCACGTCCACGCTGACCATCCCGATCGGCGCAGCATCAGCATCGTCCCCTGGCCGCAGCACCGGCAGGTTGTAGGTGGTGAACAGTTCGCCACCGGTCGCTGCGTTGGCGTAAGGCTCCGACCACCAGGCCTGGCGCGTGGCCATCGTGCGCTTGTACCAGGGCATGACCCGATAGTCGTAGCCCAGGTCCTGGGCCGATTGCTCGATCAGCCGATCACGGTCGCGCCGGATGTACCAGACGAAGCCGGCGTCGTCGGCCTGCTTGGCGTGGCCAGGGCGCAGCACGATCATCGCCCCGGCGATGTCACTGTCGCCGCTCAGCGTGGCCTGCAGCAGGGCGCGCAGGTTGAACGGCTGCGCGCCTACGGCGCCGGCGCTGGCCGCCAGGGTGCGGCCGCTGACCTGGACCGAATCCAGCGTCGCCGCCAGGCTGCGCGCACTTTGCTGGGTGAGGCCGTCCACTTCCTTGCGCGCCGCGGCTTCGAGTTCGGCCCGCGCGCCAAGGTAGAACAGGGTGCCGAGCAGGCCGAGCAATGCGGCCAGGCTGAGGATCGCGCCGACCAGCATCCGGGTGCGCAGGCTGTGACGCCAGCGCACCTGGGGGAGGACGTGCGTCAACGAGCTGTCCATGCGAACGGCGTCCGGCCGGCGAGGCTAAGGATCATGCGACCAGCCACACGCCGGCGCCAGCCCTCGCTATTCCCATACCCGGGACGGCTATTCCACAAACGCAACTCTGTCCCCGGACACGCCGGGACACCGCCATGGAACGCTGCATTTCCCGGCATTCCATACGCCCCCGTAGCGAGGAATGCAGCAATGGCGCTGGGTTACACTTCGTGGTTCACGAAATCATTGCACGGCGCCCCCCGCGCGCCGTCCCCGGGAGCGTTATGAACTGGTTGAACGAAGTGCTGCAGAACGATCCGAATCCGCTCGAGACCCAGGAGTGGCTCGAATCGCTCAAGGCGGTCATCGATAACGAAGGCCCGGATCGCGCGCACCAGTTGCTCGAAGGCATGGTGGAACAGACCCGCCGTGCCGGCGCCTACCTGCCGTTCTCGCCGACCACCGAGTACGTCAACACCATTTCCCCGGCCAACGAAGCCAAGAGCCCGGGCGATGCGGCGATGGAGTGGAAGATCCGCTCGATCATCCGCTGGAACGCGATGGCCACCGTGGTGCGCGCCAACCGCAAGCCCGGCGACCTGGGCGGCCATATCGCCTCGTTCGCCTCGGCGGCCACGCTGTACGACGTCGGTTTCAACCACTTCTGGCGCGCGCCGTCGGACAAGCATCCCGGCGACCTGCTCTACATCCAGGGCCACAGCGCCCCGGGCATCTACGCCCGCGCGTTCCTGGAAGGCCGCATCAACGAAGCCCAGCTGGACAACTTCCGCATGGAAGTGGACGGGCAGGGCATCTCGTCCTACCCGCACCCGTGGCTGATGCCGGACTTCTGGCAGACCCCGACCGTCTCGATGGGCCTGGGCCCGCTGGGCGCGATCTACCAGGCGCAGTTCATGAAGTACCTGGAGAACCGCGGCCTGATCGAGAAGTCCGACCGCAAGGTGTGGTGCTTCATCGGCGACGGTGAGTCGGACGAGCCGGAAACCCTCGGCGCCATCGCCCTGGCCGGCCGCGAAGGCCTGGACAACCTGATCTTCGTGGTGAACTGCAACCTGCAGCGCCTGGACGGCCCGGTGCGCGGCAACGGCAAGATCATCCAGGAACTGGAAGGCGTGTTCCGTGGCGGCGGCTGGAACGTGATCAAGCTGCTGTGGGGCGGCTACTGGGATGCCCTGCTGGCCAAGGACACCAATGGCGTCCTGAAGAAGCTGATGATGGAAACCGTCGACGGCGAATACCAGAACTGCAAGGCCTTCGGTGGCGCGTATACGCGCGAGCATTTCTTCGGCAAGTATCCGGAAACCGCCGCGATGGTGGCCGGGCTGTCCGACGACGACATCTGGCGCCTCAACCGCGGTGGCCATGATCCGCACAAGGTGTACGCCGCCTACCACCAGGCCGTGAACACCACCGGCATGCCGACGGTGATCCTGGCCAAGACGGTGAAGGGCTACGGCATGGGCTCGGCCGGTGAGTCGCTCAACCCGACCCACCAGACCAAGAAGCTCGACGACGAAGCGGTGAAGCATTTCCGCGACCGTTTCAACATCCCGGTGAGCGATGCGCAGCTGGCCGATGGCCAGGTGCCGTTCTACCACCCGGGCGAGGATTCGCCGGAAGTGCAGTACCTCAAGGCGCGCCGTGCCGACCTGGGCGGCTACCTGCCGCAGCGCCGGCCGAAGGCGACCAAATCGTTCGTGGCCCCGACCCTGGACAAGTTCGAGCGCCTGCTGAAAGACAGCGGCGAGCGCACCTTCTCCACCACCATGTCGTTCGTGCAGAGCTTGAACATCGCCCTGCGCGACAAGGAAATCGGCCCGCGCATCGTGCCGATCGTGGCCGACGAAGCCCGCACCTTCGGCATGGAAGGGCTGTTCCGCCAGATCGGCATCTACGCCCCGTTCGGCCAGAAGTACAAGCCGGTGGACGCCGACCAGCTGATGTTCTATCGCGAAGACCAGAGCGGCCAGGTGCTGCAGCAGGGCATCAGCGAGCCGGGCGCGATCGCCTCGTGGATGGCCGCCGGCACCAGCTATTCGGTCAGCGACGTGCCGATGCTGCCGTTCTACATCTACTACTCGATGTTCGGCTTCCAGCGCGTGGGCGACATCGCCTGGCAGGCGGCCGACATGCGCACCCGTGGCTTCCTGCTCGGCGGCACCGCCGGCCGCACCACGCTCAACGGCGAAGGCCTGCAGCACGAGGATGGGCATAGCCACCTGCTGGCTGGCGCGATTCCGAACGTGCGTACCTACGACCCTACCTTCGGCTTCGAAGTCACCGTGATCATGCAGCACGGCATGAAGGCGATGATGGAAGACCAGGTCGATGAGTACTACTACATCACCCTGATGAACGAGAACTACGCACACCCGGAAATGCCGGCCGGTGCGGAGGAAGGCGTCATCAAGGGTATGTACCTGCTGAAGGATGCCGGCAAGCCGAAGAAGGGCGAGCTGCGCGTGCAGCTGCTGGGCAGCGGCACGATCCTGCGCGAGGCAATTGCGGCAGCGGAATTGCTGGACAAGGACTTCGGCGTGACCGCGGACATCTGGTCGTGCCCGAGCTTCAACGAACTGCGCAAGGATGGCTTCGATGTCGAGCGTTGGAACCGCATGCATCCGGAAGCCGAGCAGAAGAAGGCTTTCGTGACGCAGCAGCTGGAGGGCCGCCAGGGCCCGGCGATCGCGGCCACGGACTACGTGCGCCTGTTCGCCGACCAGATCCGCTCGTTCGTGCCGATGGCTTACACGGTGCTGGGCACGGATGGCTTCGGTCGTTCCGATACCCGCGCCAACCTGCGTCGCTTCTTCGAGGTGGACCGCTGCTACATCGCGCACGCGGCGATTGCGGCCCTGGCGAAGGAAGGCAAGATGACCGGCAAGGACGTGGCCCGCGCGATCAAGCAGTACAAGATCGATCCGGAGAAGGCGAACCCTGTCGGGGTTTGAGTGCTTGCGGAGTGGATGAAGGAGGGCGGCCGAGAGGCCGCCCTTTTTCTTTGGGCGATTGCCGGGTATTCGTATGCCGCGTGCACAGTGCGCGCGGCTGCGGATAAGAAAAATCCCGCGTCTTGCCGAATGTCCGAAGATCGCGCCGCGTTCTCGTTGATGCATCAACGTCAGAACGGCTAACTGATTGCGCGGACACCTACGTCCGCGCACTACAGGAGACGGAAGATGCGTGAATTGACCGCAGCAGAGATCGAACAGGTAGATGGCGGCGTTGCCCCACTTCTTTTTGTCGGCGCAGTGGCGCTGTCCCAAGTCAGCTGGGCGAACGTCGCCTTCTACACCGGGGTCATGGCGGGTGCTGGGGTCTACGGCCTGGTCTGGAAGGCGAGGCAGGTGGAGTGATGGCTGGGCAAATGCAGGTTCGCGAGCTGACAGCCGAAGAAGTCGCTGAGGTGGACGGCGGGATTTTTCCGTTCCTGGTGATCGGTGTCGCGCTCGGCAAGGGGTTCGTGGCCGGCGTTGGCATCGGTGCTGCCGTCGAAGTAGGCTTCCTGGCCTACGACCTGTTCTCCGGCTAGCAGACGGCCATGGTGCAGCGTGAAGTGGAACAGGGGCGCCGGATGGGCTACGCCGGCGCCATCGTGCTGATGAGCTCGCTCGCCTTGGGGTCATTGGTGTGCCTGCTTGCACCCATGATGGGAAACGCGAATGGACACGGCGGTGGCCTGCAGGCAGCTGCCGCGCTTGCGCTCGTGTTCTCCATTCGCGGACTGCAGCTAAGCCAGCGCGGCCGTCACCACCTCGGCGTTGCGACAGCGGCATTGTCAGCCGCGCCCCTGTTGTACCTGGCCACGGAAAGCTGGGAATCAGCGCTGCTTCTCGTCGTCACCAGCCTGGGTGGCATTGCGTTGGAGTGGTGGGAAAAACGATTGCGCCCTGGGCATTAGCTAGAGGACGCGTTGCAATTGTCGGACGGCAAGCCCGATCGCGGGCAGCAATGCAGGCGTGAGTCGGGATTGCAACGTGGAGCGTCGCCTGCCCTCAGGCAGTGTCTTCGAAATGGGGGAGGGCAACAGCAAGCCGCTGCCCTCCCCGCATGCCAGAAGCATCGCTTGTGGCGGATCAACGCCAGTCCCGGCGTTACTCCGCCAGGCGATCGCCTCCGCGCTCCCCCTGCCCAGTGGCGAGTCGATCCACACGCATCGCCGCATCGCGCGCGTTGTCCTTCAACGCAAGCGATCTACCGGCTTGCGACCCCATGACGAATACCGCAAACGCCACCAGGCCGATCACCACCAACGCGCGGTAGACACCTCGCAAGGGGTCGTCCTTCACGACAGCAGGCCAGCCGGGTCCAGGGCGCTGTTGCCGAGGCTGGCTTCGGGCATGGTGCGGTTATCCCGATCGGCCAGTTCCTTGCCGGTCCTGTAGCCCCACATGAAGACGGCCCCGGGGATGCCCAGGATCAACAGCGGGTTGAACCCGCCCGACACCGCCTCGACTTCCTTCGACGTCAGTTCGCGCATGGCTCTCTCCTCAGTCGCGGTTGGCGTAGTAGCCCAGGGTCATGCCCAGCCCGGCCACGGGACAGAACAACCCGACCAGGCCGATGAAGACCATGGTGTCGGTGGACATGCCACCGCCGCCGTCCACGAGGGCGATTTCAGCTTCCGTCAGTTCACGCATGATGAATTCCTTTCTAGAGTGAGTGATAACGACGCGACGCCACCTCGCGACAAAGCGGAGTCGCATCGAAAGCCGCACTAACTGCGCGGCAATGCAGCATCAATCCAGCGCAAGCCAGGAGATATGCGAATTTTCCCTACGTGTTTCGGGTTGCCAATATTGATGGCAAGTCCGGCGGTCCCAGCCGACAGGGCGGCTTCAAGTCGCGTGCCCCGCCCTGTACGCTTGCCCACGCCAGCCGCGTCGCGGCACGCCGAGCATCGCCATGTGCTACTCCGCCCAGATCAAGGCCGACTACCGAAAACTCGTTCGTACCTATGGCGCGGTGATGTCACTGAAGGATTTTGCCGAGCTGTATTTCCATGACGCTGGCAAGGCGCGGCCGAAGACGCCGAAGGCGCTGGACGATGCATTCCTGCTGTCCGACGACGTCGCGGTGGCCGAGATTGCGGCCGAAATCCGCCGGTGGAATGACGAAGCGGCTGCCACCTTCGAGCAAGAACTGTTCGCGCAGAAGACGCGGCTCAACACCGCCGAGCGCACGCTGCAGACCAAGGTGACGAAGAAGGCCCAGAATGACGTGCGCGTGGCCGGCAACAAGATTGCCCGCGCCACGGAGAAGCTCGACGACATCCGCCGAACGGACATACTGCCGAGGGATAGCCGCATCTTCCCCGGCAGCTTCGCCCCGGTGATCGTGAGCGAGGGCGGGCGACGCGTCATCAAGCCGATGCGCTATCAATGTCGGCTGGCCGGGAAGCCGGCACAGCATGACGTGCAATTCCCCGGCACATACAACGCCCGCCGCGACAGCCTGGAGCGATTCTGGCGCGAGGCGTTCGGGCGCCAGCACGCGATCCTGGTGGTGGACACGTTTTACGAGAACGTGGCTGGGCCGGACGGAAACAACCAGATCATCGAGTTCACGCCGCGCGATCGCGCGCCGATGCTGGTGGCTTGCCTGTGGTCGCGCTGGAGTGACCCGGAGGGCCTGGCGCCGGACCTGCTGTCATTCGCGGCCATCACCGATGAGCCGGAACCTGAAGTGGCCGCGGTGGGGCACGATCGCACGATCATCAACCTCAAGCCCGAACACATCGACGCCTGGTTGAATCCGGCGCCGGGCGACCTGGCTGCGCTGTACGCGATTCTCGATGACCGCGCGCATCCGTTCTACGAACATCAGCTGGCCGCTTGAGCGGTCGCATGGATGCCTGCGGTCCAGCCTGACGAAGCGGCCTACGATGTGGTGGTCGATCGTGTACTGATGCTTGCGGTTCACCGCGTTCCATCCCCCGCACTCCTGCACCAGGGCAGACCGCCGCGCTCAGCGGAACGAAGCCACCTGTTCACTACTTCTAAACGCCGCCACGTCGCATGATGCAGCTACCCGCAACGGCGCTGGGCATGCAGGGCCATGTCACGCCGTCCGCGGTTCCCTTTCGCCGAGGCGCTCCCATGACCGATCGCATTGAAGCAGGCCAACTCGTATTCGTGGCCGATGGAGAGATCGGCGTGGCCGGCGTGCGCGAGGTACGTCCGCACGAGTCGACCTTCGTCATCAATATCGAGAACGGTGGCGACTTCGTCTTGCCGATGAGCGCGGTGCGTGATGTGCATTCCGGCAAGGTGATCCTGGCCGTGGAGAAGTTGCCCGAGGACGTGCGCCAGGCGTTGCGTCATCCGCATGCGGCCGAATTCCGGATCTCCACCTACGCGGCAAGCGATCCGGAAGACGGCGCGCTGAAGGACTGACCTCAGTCATCCAGCGCGACGCCGTCGGTCGGCTCAGAACCGGTAGTTCACGCCCACCCGCAGGCCGCTATCGACGAAGCGCAGGCTGCCGGTGAAGCTGGATGTATCGGCGTCGGCATTGATCCGCTGCACCGTGTAGTCCAGCCAGAAGCCCCAGTTGCGCCACGGAAACCACTCCACGCCGGCGCGGCCATAGGTCACGTCGGCGTCGATGTCGTTGAAGTTGGCGGTGAAGTAGCCGATGTCGGCGCTGAGCCGCCAATCCTCGCCGGGTGTCCAGCGCCAGCTCGCGCCGATCGCCGGCGCGGGCAGGTCGGTGTCCACGTCTTCCTTGTGGCTGCCACCGGCGCTGCTGCCATCGACGTTGACGTCCAGCTGCAAGGCCAGGCCGAGCTTGTACCAGACCAGCCCCACGCGCGGGCCGAGGGCCCAGCGATCGCGCGAGAACGCCCAGTACGTGTAGTAAAGCTCGTAGGCGTCCAGGTCGAACTTCGCCTTGATCGTGCTGGTGGCGGTATAGACCGTGTCCTTGAACTCGATGTCGCGCGTGAGCCGCTTTTCGGAAGTCGCATCGTCGCCGTACCAGCTCAGCCCCAGTTCGTGCTTGGCGAAGGGACGCCAGCTCAAGCCGACCAGCACGATGGTCTTGTCCTTCTCCAGGCCCAGGTCGCGGCTCAGGTCGATGGTGGTGCCATCGTGGGCCTCGCCATCGGCACGCACGCGCGTGTCGAAATCCGTGGCGTAGGCGCCCACGCGGAAGCTGAAGGTATCGAGAGGCTCCACCGCTTGGGCGGCATGACAGGCGAACAGCAACGGTACCAGCACAACCAACGCATGTAGACGCATGGAAAGCTCCTGGTCTGGCGTGTCGGCGGAACGGAAGGGGTCGCGGGGGTGGTCCTAATCTAGCAGCGCGGCGGCGCAGCGGCGTGAGGCCGCGCCGGCTACTCGCCGTCCCGCCGGGCCGGCCCGGCTGCGCCGACGCGCCGTGCCCCGGGCGGGCGCCGCCGCCAACCGGTGGGTCATCGGCCTGATGGCCCGTGCTGCAGCGTCACTACCCGAACGTCGTACACGGGGCAGGCGTTGTCCTGGCAGATGCCGTTGATCCACGCCTGGCCTTCGCCAAACATCACGCCTTTGTAGTTGACGAACAGATCGGCGTAACGGGTGCCGACGATGGCCTGTTTGATATCCGCGGTCATGAACGCGTCGTAGCGCGCGACGAAGGACTTGGCGTCATGCAGCACTACGCGTTTGCCGTCGATCTCCACGCCGATGGGGAAGTGCACGAGCGCGGCGACCGCAGCGGCATCGCCCGCCGAAACCGCCGCCTGGAACGCTTCGATCACCGGACGATAGCGGGCGTGATCGCCCAGGTTGTCGTCGATGGCCTTGTCTACGGCCGCGTCGCCGGCGGTGCCCGTCGCCACATCGGGCTGCTTCTCCTGCGCTGCCTCGGCAGGCGCGGCAGGTGCGGCAGGGGCGGCGGGCGAGGTGTCGGCCGGAGACGCGGTGGTGGCCGGCGCGACCGCCGCGGCGGTCGCCGGGGCTGCAGCGGCGGCATAGGTCTGGGGGCTGGCCGCGGGAGGCTGCGCCGTGCAGGCGGCCAGCGACAGCATCGCCAGGGAAATCGCGACTGGATGAGCCCGCATGGTCTGCTCCATCGGTGGTTGGGACGCCGGCACCGGCGCCGTTCCGAGGTCTTCTAGCACGGTCCAGGTGCACGCCAGGGCAGGGCCCGCGCGTCATCGTGCGACGCAGCGTGCGCTCGGCGACCAGCCCAGTACGCTAGCGCTGTGCCTGGGGGGATGCCGGGCGCGCGGGAGATGCCTTCGGAACCTGCCCCCCGGCCTTGGCCGCGGTGCGCCCGGTGGTGTGGGATCCACTCGACTCGGAACCGACCATGTTCGCCAGCGAAACGTATCTCGGCATGCCCTTGCGGCCAGCGACGCGCGCGGGCGTGCCCATCGTGCTGGTGCACGGGTTGATCGGCACGCTGCAGCACGCCGACATCCTCGACCACTTTCCGCCCGGCACGCTGGCGCCGGCCCTGCTCGGCTATGGCCCGCATGCACGCGCGACCGATGCGCCGATCAGCATCGAAATGCAGGTCGAGCACCTGCGCCACTGCATCGAAGCGGCCTTCGGTCCGGTGCCGGTGGTGCTGGTCGGGCATTCGGTGGGGGGCATCGTGGCGGCGGAATTTGCTTATCGCCACCCGCTGCGCGTTGCGCGACTGGTGAGCGTGGAAGGCAACTTCACCCTCAACGATGCGTTCTGGTCGGCGCGGGTGGCGCGCATGAGCCTGCAGGAAACCGAGGACATGTTGCTGGATATGCGCCAGGACCCGGTCGCCTGGGCCGCGGCCGGAGGCCTGGCGGATGCCGAACGTTTCGCCGATATCGCGCAGCGGCTGCTGGACGACCAGCCCGCCGCCACGCTTCGCGCCATGGCGCGCGCGGTGATCGAGGCGACGGGGGCGCCGGACTATCTCCAACGCCTGCGCCAAACGATGCAGGACCTGCCCGTGCACCTGCTGGCGGGCGAACGCTCGCGCGAAGGCTGGGATGTGCCGGATTGGGCCGTGGTATCGGCGGCGAGCTTCATCGAGCTGCGCGGTGTCGGCCACATGATGATGCTCGAAGACGGCGCGGCCTTCGCCGAAGCAGTGCGCGGATACACGCAGTAATCGTGTCGCAAAAAAAAGCACCCCGCCGAAGCGGGGTGCCCTTCATTCGCCAACCGCAGGCTTACGACGCCTGCTTGAGCACGAGCTTGCGTTCGCGCATCACATTGTGGCACTCACGCACGCGCGGCAGCAGGTCTTCCACCTCAACGCGCGCGGCAGCCGGCGTATCGGCATCGGTCAGGGTGTCCTGAAAAGCCTTCAGCAGGCGATCCTCCGACTCTTCCAGCTCGGCCACGTAGCCATAGGTGGTGTCGCCCAGCGTCGCACGCACCTTGCCGTAGAACTGCTGCATCGCGCCGACCAGCGTGCCGTGCTCGGCCGGCGTGCCGCCCGCCGCAGCCACGACGGCGCTCAGGCGGGTCACGATGTCGGTCTTGACGCCGGCAATGCGGGTAAACAGCGCCGACAATTCCGGCGCCTGCACCTTGCTGGCCGCGTCGAGATAGAAGTCCTCGCCATCGCGCGCAATCTGGATAAGGTCGTTGAGGCTATGGGCGATCTTGTTCTGGGTGTTCATGCTTGATGTGCTCTCGTCGATGGAAGTGGTGCGGCATGTGCCGCGTGTGACCACCTTGACGTTGGCGCCATAAAGTCGATGTGACCAGGCGTGCAGAACATCATCACCTACCCCACCGTGCGATGAAGAGAAACAGCCTCAGCCTCGTCGCGCGGCTTCGATCTTGGCCACGTCGATCTTCGTCATCTCCATCATCGCGTTGAACACGCGCTTGGCCGCTGCGCGATCCGGATCGGCAATCGCCTCGGACAACACGCGCGGGGTGATCTGCCATGACAGCCCCCACTTGTCCTGGCACCAGCCGCAGGCATTTTCCTTCCCATCATTGCCCACGATCGCGTCCCACAAGCGATCGGTCTCGGCCTGGTCCTCGGTTGCCACCTGGAAAGAGAAGGCCTGGTCCGGCTTGAACGCGGGGCCGCCGTTGAGGCCAAGGCAGGGAATGCCCATCACGTTGAATTCCACGGTGATGACATCGCCCTCCTTGCCGGAAGGGTAATCCCCCGGTGCGTGGACGATGCGGCCCACGCTGCTGTCCGGAAAGGTCTTGGCATAGAAGGTGGCGGCTTCCAGTGCGGTGCCGTCGTACCACAGGCAGATCGTGTTCTTGGCGGTCATTGGATTTCCTCCCGAGGGGTCGTGGCGCGAGCCATTCAACGATGCCCGCGTTCCTCGCGCGCGCGTGCGCGCCGGTCGAACAGCAACGCGCTGGCCACGATGCCCAGGCCCAGGCATACCGCCAGCAGGAACAACACCAGTGCGATGGCCGGATACCCCCACAGCCGGAAGGCGGTGGGGATGCGCATCATCTGGGTGGAGGCCAGGATCAGCGCCGCCGTGACGATGCCTGCCGAGACCCGATTGGCGATCTTCTGCAGGTTCTCCATCAAGTGCGATTCTTCCAGCCCGGTCACCTTCATCTGCAGCCGGTTCTCGGACAGCAGCGAGAGGATATCGGACAGGCGGCGCGGGCTTTCGCGCAGCAGGCTCTGCACTTCCATCGCCTCGCTGGCCAGGTTGGCCGCAGACATCGATTTGCGCAACCGCGCGCGCATCACGCTTTGCAGGTGGCGCTCGACCACGCGACGGATGTCCAGTTCCGGCGCCAGCATGCGGCACACCGTTTCCAGGTTGAGCAGGGTCTTGCCGACCAGGCTCAGCTCCGGCGGCGTGCGCAGGCCAGTGGCAGTGGCGATGCGCACCAGCTCCAGCACCACCTGGCCTTCGGTGGTGGTGTCGTGCGCGGCGTAGCGGGCAATCATCTGCCCCACCTCGCGCAGATAGCGCTCTTCGTCGTAATCCTCCAGGCGCGTGCTCAGCGCGATGGTCTCATCGGCCACTTCCTCGCCGCGCCCGTCCACTGCGGCGAACAACAGTTTGAGCAGGCGTTCGCGCAGGCGCGGCGGCACGTGCGCGACCATGCCCAGGTCGAAGATCGCCAGGCGGCAATCGTCGGTGACGCGCAGGTTGCCCGGATGCGGATCGGCATGGATCTCGCCATGCACGAACATCTGGTCCAGGTACCCACGAATGAGCGCGCTGGCCAGCGGGCGCATGCTCTGCTCGGTGCGCCGCACCGGCGGGATCGCATCCACGCGCACGCCCCGGGCCATTTCCATCGTCAGCACGCGGCGGCCAGTGAAATCCCATACCGGCTGCGGCACCCACAACTCCGGGAACGGCGCCAGGTGCTGGCCGAAGCGCACCAGGTTCTCGGCCTCGGCCTCGTAGTTGAGTTCGGCGATTAACGTCTTGGCGAACTCGTTGAGCCAATCGGCAAAGCGCACGCGCCGCCCCAGGCCGGTGAGGCGGTCGGCGGCGTTGGCGAAGCTGCGCAGCACCTCCAGGTCCGAGCGGACCTGCGCGGCGACTTCGGGCTTCTGCACCTTTACCGCGACCTCGCGCCCATTGCGCAGGACCGCCCGGTGCACCTGGGCCAGCGATGCACAGCCCAGCGGCTGCTCGTCGAAGGAAGCAAACGCCTTGCTGACCGACACGCCGATCTCTTCTTCGAAGATCTCGCGCACGCGTTCCACCGGGATCGCCCCCACCTGCTCCTGCATCCGCTCCAGCGCGCTGGCGAACTCCGGTGGGACCAGGTCCGGGCGGGTGGACAGCATCTGCCCGAGTTTGACGAACGTGGGTCCCAACGCTTCGAGGTCGCGCACGAACTGTTCGGGGTTGCCGTCGGCCGGCACTTCGGCATGGACGTTCGGGTCCAGGTTGAGACCGGAGAACACGCCCGAGTTCCGGTAGCGCATCAGCAAGCGCAGGATCTGCGTGCGCCGGCTCATCGTGCCGACGAGGGCCGGATCGGCGGTGCGCGTGGGCGGCGCAGCACTCGCCGCAGGCGTGGCAGCGGGCTGTGCGGGGGTGGGCAAGGTGTCGCTGTGGCCAGGCAAGGCGGGCGTCTCCGCGAATCGTGGCCGCCAGTGTCCTTAGCGCGCGGTCGTCATGCGGTGAATCCGCGATTCCCGGTGGCGCCCGTGATCGGCGAGAATCAGGCCCGACCTGATCGAATGGAATCCGTATGGCCGGCGCCAGCTTGTTCACCCTGCTCGACGATATCGCCACCTTGCTCGACGACGTCTCCATCCTGACCAAGGTGGCGGCCAAGAAGACCGCCGGCGTACTGGGCGACGACCTGGCCCTCAACGCGCAGCAGGTGACCGGCGTGCGCGCCGACCGCGAGCTGCCGGTGGTATGGGCGGTGGCCAAGGGCTCGCTGGTGAACAAGGCGATCCTGGTGCCGGCGGCGCTGGCGATCAGCGCGCTGGAAGCCTGGTTGCGGGCGCGCGGTTACCCGATACCGTTGGTGGTGCCGCTGATGATGATCGGCGGTGGCTACCTGTGCTTCGAGGGCGTGGAGAAGCTGGCGCACAAGTGGCTGCATGCCGACGAAGACGCCGAGGCGCAGCATGCCGAGCGCCTGCAGAAGCTGTCGGACGAATCGGTCGACGTGCTGGCCATGGAGAAGGACAAGATCAAGGGCGCGATCCGCACCGACTTCATCCTCTCGGCCGAAATCATCGTGCTCTCGCTCGGCGTGGTCAGCGGCCGCCCGTTCGGCCAGCAGGTGCTGGTGCTGATCGCCATCGCGGTGGCCATGACCGTGGGCGTCTACGGACTGGTCGGCGGCATCGTCAAGCTCGACGACCTGGGCCTGTGGCTCACCCGCAAGGGCGCGGCGCTGGCGGCGGTCGGCCGCGGCATCCTGCGCGCTGCGCCGTGGTTGATGAAGACGCTGTCGGTGGTCGGCACCCTGGCGATGTTCCTGGTCGGCGGCGGCATCCTGGTGCACAACGTGCCGGCCTTGCACCACTTCATCGTCGGCCTGGGGCCCGAAAGCGGATGGGTGTCGAGCCTGCTGACCGCCGTGGGCAACATGGTGGTCGGCGTGATCGCCGGTGCCGTGGTGCTGGCAGTGGTCACGCTCTGGCAGAAATTTCGCGGCACGCCCGCCGCGCACTGAATCGCTCATCGAGGGAGAAGGGAATGTCGCGCATCTGGCAGTGGGGCGCGCTGGCGCTCGTGATCGGGATGTTGGCCGGCCCGGCCTGGGCCGCCGAGCCGGCGACGCAGGTGCAGGTCGATGGCGGACGCGTGCAGGGGCATTTGGCCGAAGACCTGCTCGTGTTCAAGGGCATTCCTTATGCGGCGCCGCCGGTCGGCGCGTTGCGCTGGCGCGCGCCGCAGCCGGTGCCGGCCTGGAGCGGTGTGCGCGAAGCCCGCGCCTATGGCCCGGACTGCATGCAGCGGCCCTTCGCCACCGACGATGCGCCGCTGACCACCGATCCGGCCGAAGATTGCCTCTACGCCAATGTGTGGCGGCCGGCGCAGGCCACGGGCCCGTTGCCGGTGCTGGTGTGGATCCACGGCGGCGGCTTCGTCAACGGCGGCGGCTCGCCACCGAGTTATGCCGGCGCCGCGCTGGCCCGGCAGGGCGTGCTGGTTGTCAGCTTCAACTACCGCCTCGGCCGCTTCGGCACCTTCGCCCATCCGCAGCTCAGCCGCGCCAATGCCGACCAGGGACGCCTGGCGAACTACGGCTTCATGGACCAGATCGCCGCCCTGCAGTGGGTGAAGCGCAACATCGCCGCCTTTGGCGGTGATCCCGGCAATGTCACCGTGATCGGCGAGAGCGCGGGCGGCATGTCCGTGCATGCGTTGTTGACCTCGCCCCTGGCCCAGGGCCTGTTCCAGAAGGCGGTGATCCAGTCCGGCGGTGCGCCGGAGGGACGCGGCGCCCTGGCCGATGCCGAACAGGCCGGCGTGCGCTTCGCCCGCAGCGTGGGCATCGACGAGCGCGACCCCAAGGCCATCGACAAGCTTCGCGCGCTGCCGGCTGAAGACATCCTCGCCGGTCTCAACCTGACGACGATGGACAAGGCCGCTGGCGAGGCGGGCACCTATGTCTTCCCGGTGGCGGACGGCAAGGTGGTGGTGGACCTCGCCGCCGCTTATGCCCAGGGCGCGTTCAACCACGTGCCAGTGATGGTCGGGGCCACGGCGGACGACATCGGGGGACCGGAAGGCTTCATGATCGCCGGTGCACGACGCAGCGCCGATCTGTTCGCCCGTGCCAACCTGCCCACCTGGTATTACCGATTCGGCTACGTCGCCGAAGCCACGCGCGCCGTGCATCCGAAGGGCGCCGCGCACGCCAGCGATATTCCTTATTTCTTCGACACCGTCGGCGTGCGCTATGGCGGCGATACCCGGGCCGCGGACCAGGCGATGGCCCGCGCGGTCAGTGCCTATCTGGTGAACTTCATGCGCCACGGTGACCCGAACGCGGCGGGACTGCCGGCATGGTCGCCGCATGTGCCGGGAAAGGACGCCTTGCAGCAGTTCGGACTGACCGGCGCGATCGGCCCGGCGCCCTGAGGGTGCTGGGCCCGAGCCCAGGCCGCGGCAGGCGCGCGGCCTTTACTCGGCGTCGACCACGCGGTTCTTGCCGGCCTGCTTGGCCGCGTACATCGCCCGATCCGCGCGCTTGATCGCGGCGTCGGCGTGTTCACCGGGCTGGCATACCGCCACGCCGGCGCTGAAGGTCACGAACACCCGTGCGCTCTCGTGCATCACCGCGCGCTGGGCCAGCGCGCGTTGCAGGCGCACTACCGCCGCGTGCGCCTCGAATGCCGTCGCATCCGGCAGCAGCAGGACGAATTCCTCGCCGCCGAAGCGGGCGATCGCATCGCTGGCGCGCAACACCGTGCGCGCCGTTGCCACCAGGTGGCGCAATGCGGCGTCGCCGCCGGCATGGCCGTGGGTCTGGTTGAGCAGGCGGAAGTCGTCCAGGTCGATCAGCGCCACGCAGATCGGCTGGCCGCCGCGCAGGGTGCGCGCCTGTTCGCGCTGGAACAGTTCCTCGAAGCCGCGTCGGTTCAGTGCGCCGGTGAGCTGGTCTTCGCGGACCAGGTCGGACATGTCGCGCAGCTCCTGCTCCAGGCGCTGGATGCGCGCCTCGGCTTCGTCCACCTGCTGTTGCGCTTCCACCAACTCGTCGCGCGCCCGCAGCGCCTGCGCCTGCACGCCCGCCGTATCGGCCAGGATGTCCTGCAATAGCCGTCCCAACTCGGAGATGCTGCGCGCACTGGCGATGGCCTGCGAGTAGCCGGCCACGCGGTCGTGGTACTGCCCGGTGCTGGCGGCCATGCCGTCGAGGCGATCGACGAAGGACACCATCATCCCGCGCATCGCATCCTTCGATTCGGCGATGCCCTGCTTGAGCAGGCCCTGCTTGTACATCACCTCGCGCAGGCTGCCGCGCGCCTGTTCCAGCGCGGTCTTGTCCAGCGGGCCGGAGATCAACTGGCGGATCGCGCCGATCTGGCCCTGCAGCCAGCTGCGGTCGTCCAGCAATTCGCCAACGTTCTCCAGCAACAGGTCGAACAGGCCCAGCAACAGGTTCTGCTGCTCGTGCACGTCTTCGGCGCGCAGGCCGATCTGGTGGCACAGCTCGCGTACGCGTTGCTCGAAGCCTTGCACGGGCTGGCCGGGATGCCAGGTGCGCAGCGCATGGGCGAGCGATTGCGATTCCTCGGTGAGCGCCCGGTCGCGCTGCAACGCCGTGGCCAGTGCATTGCCCAGGGCGTGGCGCAGCAGGTCACGCCATTGCTCGCCTTCGCTGCGCGCCCCGCCCACCGGTTCCAGGTCGATGGTGCGCACGTATTTGTCGATCAACTGGCGCAGGGCGCGGCCGTAGCCTTCCCAATCGCTGGCCGCGTAGGCGTTGCGCAAGCGCACGCCCATGTCGGCCAGCTCGCCGTGCAGCGTGCACATGCCCTCGGCAAACGCCCACAGCAACGTGGGCGGCTGCTGGGCCGTGGCAAACAGCCGTTGCAGGGCCGCCGTGGCCGCGGCCGGGTCCTGTGCGGGGGCCGCTGCAGCCGCCACTCCCGCCACGACCGCTGGCGACCCCTTCACCGGTGTAGCCAGTGCAGTCACCGGCAGGGCCACTTCTGCCGCACCACCGCGCGGCCACCAACGGCGCAGAGCGCCGCGGCGAGGGGACGGGGGATCGCGGTGGTCGGACATGCGGCAGCCGGTATGCGGGAGGATTCGATGCCGGGTTATCGGCCCCAGGACTGCAGGCTTGAATGGTTCATCGCGGTGCATGCGCCCGCCATTGCACCGCGTTGGGGCAATGAATGGGTGGAAGGTGCTAAGCACGGACGCAACTGTCATCAATCCAGCGCCAATGCTTCACGTGCTTTTTATCGAGGCTTGCCGAGTATCCAGCTGAGGCCTGCGTGGCTGATTCGCGCAAGCCCTGGTCCGCCCCATTCCCTGCTGCAACCTCGCCCGGCCGGTACGGGGCGATGGCGTTTTGATTCCCCGATGTTCCGTCCTCCCCCCGCCGACGGATGTAGTGATGACTGCCCTGTTGACCCTGGATATTGCCGAGGCGCCGGTACGCGATGTGCCGTCGCCGTTCCCCTTGTTGGCGCGCACCTCGCGCCGCAGAGACGCGCGCGGGCGCTTTGCCCGCCATCACGAATGGCAGCGCGACCTTGCGCCGGTGCGCGATAGCGCACTGTTCGTGGTGCCGGAGATGGCGGACTTCGTGAAGGCCGGTGGCCTGGGCGACGTGGCGGCCGCGCTGCCCCGCGCCCTGCGCCGCCGCTACGACGTGCGCGTGTTGATCCCGGGCTATCGCGATGTACTGGCCGGCGCCGGTGCGCTGGAGATCGTCGGCCGTGTCACCGCCCACGCCGCGCTGCCAGCCTGCGACATCGCCCGCGTCGAGCGCGCCGACGGCTTGCCCGTGTATGTGCTGCTGTGCCCGTCCTTGTTTGAACGTGACGGCACGCCTTACGTCGACGCCCATGGCCATGCCTGGGCCGACAACGCGCTGCGCTTTGCGACGTTGTCGCACGCCGCGGCCGAGATTGCCGCCGGCCGCGCTGGCCTGGACTGGCGGCCGCAACTGCTGCATCTCAACGATTGGCCCTGCGCATTGGCGGCGGCCTACGTGCGCTGGGGCGGTGGCAATACGCCGTGCCTGCTGACCATCCACAACCTCGCCTACCAGGGCGTGTTTCCGGCCGACCTGGCCGCGTCGCTCGGCGTGCCCGCCGACCATGCCGACGAAGTCGCCTTCCACGGCCAGCTCTCGTTCCTGCGCGCGGGGATCATCAACGCGCGCCAGGTGAACACCGTCAGCCACAGCTATGCCACCCAGATCGTGGCACCGGAGGAAGGCTGCGGCCTGGATGCGCTGCTGGCCGAGCGCGCCTCGCTGGGCGCGCTCAGCGGCATCGTCAACGGCATCGACGCCAGCTGGGATCCGCGCACCGACGAGCACCTGCCGGCGCGCTTCAGTGTCAGCCAATGGCAGGGCAGGGCCGACAACGCCGCGCACGTGCGTCGCGCGTTCGGCCTGCCAGCCAGTGACGGGCCGCTGTTCGCCGTCGTCTCGCGGCTGGTGCATCAGAAGGGCCTGGACCTGACCTGCGAAGTCGCGCCCCAAATCGTGGCGGCAGGCGGGCAGATCGTGGTGATCGGCGGCGGCGAGCCGCAGATCGAGCAGCAGGTGGCGGCGTTGGCGCGGCGCTATCCCGGCCATGTTGGCGCGCATATCGGTTTTGATGAGGCGCTGGCCCGGGCGATGTTCGCCGGCGCCGATTTCCTCCTGATGCCCTCGCGCTTCGAGCCCTGCGGGTTGAGCCAGATGTATGCGCAACGCTTTGGTTGCTTGCCGATCGCACATGCCACCGGCGGGCTGATCGACACCGTGGACGACGGCGTCACCGGCTTCCTGTTCCAGGGTGCCAGTGCCGATGCGCTGCGCCGCTGCCTGCAACGCGCATTCCGTACCTTCCGCCTGCCGGGGCTGCTGGCGGCGATGCGTCGCGCGGCGATGCTGCGTCCCAGCGGCTGGGACGTGGCCGGCAACGAATACCTCGCGCTGTACCAGCGCACCGCGCGGGAGCTGACATGAACGAGCGCGCGGGGGAGCGTATCGAGGCCGCAGTGGCCGAGTCATCCGAATACGAAGCCGACATCGATCCAGGCACATGTGCCGCCTTGCATGCGCTGGTACACGGGGAACCGATCGATGCCTTCGCCTGGCTAGGCCCGCACCGCCTGGCCGATGGCCGGCGCCGCGTGCGGGCATTGTTGCCCGGTGCAAACGCGGTGGCCCTGATCGACGCGCAAGGCCATCGCCTCGCCGCGATGCACGCGCAGGGCGGTGGGCTGTTCGAGGCGACGCTGCCGCTCGCCGTGGACTATCGCCTTTGCATCGATTGGCCGCAGGGGCGCGAGGAGATCGAGGACGCTTACGCGTTTGGCCCGCTGCTGGACGAGGGCACACTGCAACGCCTGCGCGAGGGTGACGGCGAGGCTGCCCGCCACGCACTGGGCGCCCACCACGTCGTGCACCAGCGCGTGCCCGGCGTGCGCTTTGCGGTATGGGCACCGGACGCACGCCGGGTGGCGCTGGTCGGCGATTTCAATGGCTGGGACGGCCGACGCCATCCCATGCGCCTGCGCCACGCCGGCGGCGTGTGGGAGATCTTCGTGCCCCGGTTGCCGGCCGGGGCGCGCTACAAGTTCGAGATCACCGCAGGCGATGGCACGCGCCTGCCGCACAAGGCAGACCCGGTGGCACGCTGGGCCGAAACCGCGCCGGCCACGGCCTCGCGCGTGCCGAGCGCCGAACCCTTCGCATGGCAAGACGACGCCTGGATGGCCGCGCGTGTTCCCGCGACCGACCCGGCACCGTTATCCATCTACGAGCTGCACGCCGGCTCCTGGCGTCGTGACGAGGCCGGTGAACTGCTGGACTGGGATGCGCTGGCCGCGCAGTTGATCCCCTACGTGCAGGCCCTGGGCTTCACCCATATCGAGCTGCTGCCGATCACCGAGCATCCCTTCGGCGGCTCCTGGGGCTACCAACCGCTGGGCATGTATGCGCCCACCGCGCGGCATGGCGACCCACACGCCTTCGCGCGCTTCGTCGATGCCTGCCATCGGGCCGGGATCGGCGTGATCCTGGACTGGGTGAGCGCGCACTTCCCCGGCGACGAGCACGGCCTGCAGCGTTTCGACGGCACTGCCCTGTACGAGCATGCCGATCCGCGCGAAGGCTTTCATCGCGACTGGCACACGCTGATCTACAACTACGGGCGCCATGAAGTGACGGCCTACCTGGTGGGCAGCGCGCTGGAATGGATCGAGCGTTTCCACGTCGATGGCCTGCGGGTGGACGCGGTCGCCTCGATGCTCTATCGCGACTACAGCCGCCAGGCGGGCGAGTGGGTGCCCAACGCGCACGGCGGTCGCGAGAACCTGGAGGCGATCGCCTTCCTGCGCCGGCTCAACAGCGAGATCGCGACGCGCTTTCCCTCGGTGATGGTGATTGCCGAGGAGTCCACCGCATGGCCGGGCGTCACCGCGCCCGTGGCGCGCGGCGGGTTGGGCTTTACCCACAAATGGAACATGGGCTGGATGCACGACACGCTGGGCTATATGCAGCGTGATCCGGTGCATCGCAGCCACCACCACAGCGAGATGACCTTCGGCCTGGTCTATGCGTTTTCCGAGCGTTTCGTGCTGCCGCTATCGCACGACGAGGTGGTGCACGGAAAGGGCTCGTTGATCGGGCGCGCGCCAGGTGACGAGTGGCAGCGTCGCGCCAACCTGCGTGCGTACTTCGCCTTCATGTGGGCGCACCCCGGGGCGAAACTGCTGTTCATGGGTGGCGAATTCGGCCAGCACGCCGAGTGGGACCACGACGCCGCGCTTGACTGGGCCCTGGCGCAGCAGCCCGGCCCTGCCGGCATCAGCGCGCTGGTCGGCGATCTCAATGCCTTGCTGCGCGCCCAGCCGGCGCTGTACCGCGGCGATGCACGGCCCGAAGGCTTCGAATGGAGCGTGGGCGACGATGCGCGCAACAGCGTATTGGCCTTCATTCGCCATGATCCCGACGGCGCCGCGCCCGTGCTGGCGGTCAGCAACTTCACGCCGGTGCCGCGCCAGGGGTATCGGGTGGGCGTGCCGTACGCCGGCCACTGGCATGAAGTGCTCAACACCGACAGCGCTTACTACGGCGGGAGCAACCTGGGCAATCGCGGTGGCTGCCGGACCGAGGAAGTCCCGATGCACGGGCATGCGCAGTCGCTGTGCCTGACCTTGCCGCCCCTGTCCACGTTGTACCTGCAGGCCGCCAGGTGAGTGCACCGCCCGCGCCGCCCGCACCGCCGGGCCCGCTGGGCGCCTGGCCGACCACGCCGGGACATACCTGCTTTCGCCTGTGGGCGCCGCGCGCGCGCCGCGTGGAATTGCTGCTTGAAGGACAGCGCCTGCCCATGCAGGCCGAAGATGGCGGCTGCTTCGCCCTGGAGACCGCCGCCGAGGAAGGCACGCGCTATCGGTTCGCCATTGACGGGGGCGAGCCGGTGCCCGATCCGGCCGCGCGCTGGCAGCCCGAAGGCGTGCATGCCGCCAGCGCCGTGTTGGGCACGGATTTCCCCTGGCAACAGCGCGACTGGCACGGCCGGCCGTGGCCCGAGGCGGTGATCTACGAATTGCACGTCGGTGCATGCGGGGGCTATGCCGGCGTGCACGCGCAGCTGGCGCAGCTGGCCGCCATGGGGATCACCGCCATTGAGCTGATGCCGCTGGCGCAGTTTGCAGGCGAGCGCAACTGGGGCTACGACGGCGTGCTGCCGTTTGCCCCAGCCGCGGCCTATGGGACGCCACGCGAGCTCAAGGCGCTGATCGATGCGGCACACGCGCACGGGCTGATGGTGCTGCTGGACGTGGTCTACAACCACTTCGGCCCGGACGGCAACTACCTGCACCAGTACGCGCCGACGTTCTTCCGCGGCGATGCGCCCACGCCCTGGGGCGAGGCGATCGACTTCCGCCAGCCGGCGGTGCAGCAGTACTTCATCGACAACGCCCGCATGTGGCTGCAGGAGTATCGCTTTGATGGCCTGCGCCTGGATGCGGTGCACGCCATAGTGCCGACCACGTTCCTGGATCAGCTGCGCGAGGCCATCGCCGCGGTGATCCCGCCACATCGCCATGTGCACCTGGTGCTGGAGAATGAGCGCAACCAGGCCTCGCTGCTGGACAGTGGCTACACCGCGCAGTGGAACGACGACTTCCACAATGCGCTGCACGTGATGCTCACGGGCGAAACCGAAGGCTACTACGGCGCCTTTGCCGATGATCCCACCGCGCATCTGGCGCGCGTGCTGGGCGAAGGCTTTGCCTTCCAGGGTGAGCGCGATGCACTGGGACACGTGCGCGGTGAACCGAGTGCCGGCCTGTCGCCGGATCATTTCATCGTGTTCGCGCAGAACCACGACCAGATCGGCAACCGCGCACTTGGCGAGCGCCTGCGTACGCTTGTTTCCCCACCGCGGCTGCGCGCCGCGCTCGCGCTCACCGCGCTCACCCCGATGATCCCGCTGTTCTTCATGGGCGAGCCCTGGGGCGCGCGGCAACCATTCCTGTTCTTTACCGATTTCGCCCCGCCGCTCGACGAGGCGGTGCGCGAAGGGCGGCGCCGCGAGTTCGCCCGCTTTACCGCTTTTGCCGACCCGGATGCACGCGCGCGCATTCCCGACCCCAACGCCGAGGCGACCTTCCTGGCATCGCGCGCGCCGATCGCCGAGGCCGACATCGAATCAGGCCTGCGCTGGCGCCATTGGTTCGTCAACGTGCTGGCGGTGCGTCGCCGCTGGCTGGTACCCGGGCTGGCCCAGGCGCGCGCATTGCCCGTGCGGCGCATCGGCGAACGCGCGCTGGCCGCGGGCTGGGTGATGCCGCACGGACGCTGGCACGTCGCCCTCAACCTGGGCGTGGACCCGGTGCCGATGCCGGCAGGTGCGCAGTGCCTGCTGCTCGCCGAAAACGTCGATACCGCACGCGCGGTGTTGCCGGCCGATGGCTTCATCGCCTGGTGCGAGCACGACGCATGAGCCAGCCCCTGCACGCGCTGGCGGCAGCGGCCGGTCTGCTGGTGGATTGGGTGGATGTCGCCTCGCAGCCGCGCCAGGTGGCGGCGCCCACGCTGCGCGCCTTGCTGGCCGGCCTGGGCCTGCGCGCCGACGATGACCGCCACTGTCGCGACAGCCTGCGCCTGCTCGCGGGCGCCTCGGCGTCGGCGCCGTTGCTCACCGCGCGCACCGGGGAATGGATGTCGATGCAGGCCCCGCCCGGCGCCGCGTGCCGCTGGGAAGACGACACCGGGCGCGGCCACGATGCGCGGCCAGACGCTGAGGGTCGGCTGCAGGCCCCTGCCGAGCCGGGCTACTGGCGGGTGGCGTGGCAGAACCACGTCCAGGCCGTGGCCGTGGCACCGCCGCGTGCTTGGCGCGTCGCCGATGCCTGCCACGCTGCCGCGCCGCGCGCATGGGGCGTGGCCTTGCAGGTGTACTCGGCCTGCAGCGACGACGATGCCGGCATTGGCGATGTGGCCGGCTGCGCGGCGTGGCTGCGCCAGGCGGCCCACGCCGGCGCCGATGCGCTTGCGCTCAGCCCGGTGCATGCGCCGCGCGGGCGGGGCGGCATCTACAGCCCGTACTCGCCAGGTGATCGTCGCTTTCTTGACCCGCTGCATGCCGCGCCCACCCACGTGCTCGGCGCGGCCGCACTGGCGGCGCTGGACGCACAGCCCGCGCTGCGCGAGCGCTGCATGGCCTTGCAGGCCAATCCCTGGATCGACTGGCCGGCGAGCGGCGCGGCGAAGTGGCAGTGGTTGCGTGCCCTGCATGAGTGCTTCGACGCCGCCGAGCCCGCCGCCCAGGCCGATTACCTGCGCTTCCGCCAGGCCGGCGGCATCGCGCTGGCCGAGTACGCACGCTTCGCCGCGCTCGACCACGGCGACGAAGATCCTGCGCTGCACCTGTTCGCGCAGTGGCTGGCGCAACGCAGCTGGGCCGGGCTGCAGCGTCAGGCGCACGAGCGCGGCATGCGTCTGGGCTTGATCGCGGACCTGGCGGTGGGCTTCGACCCGGGCGGCAGTGAAGCGGCTGCGTGGCCCGACGCGATCCTGCCGGGCCTGGTGCTGGGCGCGCCGCCGGATGCATTCAATCCCGACGGCCAGGTGTGGGGCATCGGCAGCTATTCGCCGCGCGGCCTGCGCGCCGCTGGCTACGCACCCTTCATCGCGCTGCTGCGGGCCGTGATGCGTGATCGCGGCGGGCTGCGCATCGACCACATCCTCGGCCTGTTGCGGTTGTGGCTGGTACCGGCCGGTGCCGGGCCGGGCGAGGGCGCCTATCTGCGTTATCCCTTGCACGACCTGCTCAACCTGCTGGTGCTCGAATCGTGGCGCCACCGCGCGATCGTGATTGGCGAAGACCTCGGCGTGGTGCCGCCCGGTTTCCGCGACACGCTTGCCGAACGCGGCGTGCTTGGCACCGATGTGCTGCTGTTCTGCCGCGACGAGGAGGGCCGCTTCCAGCCACCGGCGCGCTGGCGTGGCGAAGCGGTGGCCACCAGCACCACCCACGACCTCCCCACGTTGTGTGGCTGGCGTGCCGCGCGTGATCTCGACTGGCGCGAGCACCTCGGGCTAGGCCAGCCCGCGCAATGGCGGCAGGAGCGCACCGCGCGGCGCCAGGCGGTGGTGCAACTGCGTGCAGCCTGCCAGGGCGAAGGCGTGGCCGAAGGCGATCCCTGGCTCGATGCGCTGCGCTACACCGCGCGTGCGCCGGCCGCCCTGGCGCTGCTGCCGGCCGAAGACGCCCTGGCCCTGGCCGAACAACCCAACCTGCCGGGCACGGTCGCCACGCATCCGAACTGGCGTCGCCGCCTGCCGCAGCCGTTGCCCGCCGAGCCGCTGCAGCAGGCGATGGTCGCTTTTGCCGATGCGCGACAAGGCGCAGGCAGCGGACAACTGGCATGACCGCCATACGCGCCACCGTGCGCCTGCAACTGCATGCCGGCTTCGACCTGCACGCCGCCGCCGCGCAGCTGCCCTACTTCGCCGCGCTCGGCGTGAGTCATCTGTACCTGTCGCCGATCGCCACGGCGGTGCCCGGTTCCACGCACGGGTATGACGGGATCGATCCGACCCGGGTCAATCCTGCGCTCGGCGGCGAGGAAGCCTTGGTGGCCTTGTCGCGCCGCGCCCGCGCGCATGGCATGGGCCTGATCCTGGACCTGGTGCCGAACCACCTGGCCACCCATCCCGGCAACGCCTGGTGGTGGGACACGCTGCGCAACGGCCGCCGCAGCCGTTATGCCGGGTGGTTTGACCTGGACTGGCGCGCACCCGGCCACGACGGCCAGCTCTGGCTGCCGGTGCTCGATCGCCCCTGCGCGCAAGCCGTGGCCGAGGGCGTGCTGCGCCTGGAATTCGACCCGCAAGGCCAGGTGCAGTTACGCCACCACGAACATCCTTTCCCGCTGCGTCCGCAGACGCTGCCCGCGCTGTCGCCCGCGGCCCTGCGCGCCTGGGTGGAGGAGCTCAACGCGCAAGCCCTGGCCGGCGATCCGCGCCTGCTGCGGTTGATCGAACGCCAACCGTATCGCCTCACGTGGTGGCGCGTGGGCAACGACATGGTCAATTACCGGCGCTTCTTCGACATCACCTCGTTGATCGCCCTGCGGGTGGAGTTGCCCGCGGTGTTCGACGCGGTCCACGCCTTGCCGCTGCGCCTGGCCGCCGAAGGTCATCTCGACGGCGTGCGCATCGACCACATCGATGGCCTGACCGATCCGGCCGCCTACCTGCGCCGCCTGCGCGCGCGCCTGGATCAGGCCGGCCGACGCCGCGGCCTGGCGCCGGGCACGCTGGCCCTGTACGTGGAGAAGATCCTGGCGCCGGGCGAAAGCCTGCCGCCGGATTGGGACTGCGACGGCACCACCGGCTACGACTTCATGGACCAGGTCGGCGGCCTGCTGCACGCGCGCGGCGGTCGCGCGCCCTTGCGCCAACTGTGGCGCGCGCGCAGTGGCCGCAGTGGCGACTTCGGCCAGGAACAGCGCCAGGCGCGCGAGGAAATCCTGCGCGGTCCGCTGCAGGCCGAGTTCATCCGCACCGTGCGCGCGCAGATGGCGTTGGCCCGGCTGGACCCCGCCACCCGCGAGTACAGCCCACAGATGCTGGCCCGCGCGCTGGCTTGCCTGTTGCGTGAGTTCCCGGTGTATCGCACCTACGCGCGCGCCCAGGGCCTGGACGAGGCAGGGCGCGAATACCTGGAGCAGGCCCTGGCGCGCGCGCGCATCGGCCAGTCGCAGGCCAGCGTGGCGGCACTGGACGCGATGGCGCGCTGGCTGCGCGACGACCTGGGCACGGACCGCAGCCAGCTGGCGCTGCGTCGCGTGTTGCGCCGCCGTTTCGAACAACTCTGCGCGCCGCTCAATGCCAAGGCCGTGGAAGACACCGCCTTCTACCGCCATGGCGTACTGCTCTCGCGCAACGAAGTGGGCAGTGAGCCGGACCATTTCGCCCTGACCGTCGCGCAGTTCCACCAGGCCTGTCGCGACCGCGCCCGGCAGCATCCACGCGCCTTGCTCGCCACCGCGACCCACGACCACAAGCGCGGTGAGGACCTGCGTGCACGGCTGGCCGTGTTGTCCGAATCACCGGACTGGTGGCGCACGCAGCTGGGCGCATTCGAGGCGCTGTCCAGCGGCTTGCCGGTCGCCACGCCCGATCCGGGCGATACCGCAATGCTGTGGCAGACGCTGGTGGCCGCCTGGCCGTGCGAACTGGCCGTGGACGATGCCGAAGGCCAGCAGCGCTACGCCGCGCGCATCGCCCAATGGCAGCGCAAGGCCTTGCGCGAAGCCAAGCTGCGCAGCAGCTGGCTCGACCCGCAGCCGGCCTACGAGCAACGCGTGGACGACTTCATCGAGGCGATCTTGCTGTCGCGCCAGGGCCTGCCGTTGCGTCGCGCCCTGCAGCGGGCGATGCGCCACCTCGCCGTGCCGGGCGCGCGCAATGGCCTGGCGCAGGCCTGCCTGCGGCTCACCGTGCCAGGTGTCCCTGATCTGTACCAGGGCACCGAAGGTTGGGACCTTTCCCTGTTGGACCCGGACAACCGCCGCGACGTGGACTACGCACAACGCCAGCGCTGGCTGGACGACGCGCGAGACTGGCCGACCCTGCTGCACGATTGGGCCGATGGCGCGGTCAAGGCGCTGCTGATCGCGCGGCTGCTGCGATTGCGCGCCGAGCATCCCGACCTGTTCGCCACCGGCAGTTATCAACCCTTGGCGGGCGCAGGCGAACGCGTGCTCGCGTTCGTGCGCAGCGATGGCACGCGGCAACTGCTGGTGGCGGTGACGCGCCAGGCGGCCGAAGCCGGCGGCACGGCACTGGCGTTGCCGGCGCGCAGCTGGGGCCAGGCCGCGTTGCCTTGTGCGGCGGGGCGCTGGCATGACGTGCTCGAACAGCGCGAATACATACATCGGGGTCGCCGCATCGCGCTGTCGACGCTGCTTGCACGCAGCCCGGTGGCAGTGTGGTGGTCCCATCGAGAGTGAACGCATGACACCGACCGAGCGCGACGCACGCATTCGCCAACTGGCCCAGGAAATCTGGGAGGCCGAAGGCCGGCCCGATGGCCAGCAGATGCGCCACTGGGGCATGGCCGAGCGCCTGGTGGATGCCGAGGTGCGCGCCGCCGCCGAAGATGAGCCGCCGCCGGAGCACACCGCATGAGCCCCCGTTCTTCGCAGGAGGGCACATGCCGCCACGCAAACTGAGCCAGCGCTCGCGCATTCGCGAAGGCCGCCCGTTCCCGCTCGGTGCGACCTGGGATGGGCTGGGGGTGAACTTCTCGCTGTATTCGGTCAATGCCACCAAGGTGGAGCTGTGCCTGTTCGACGAACGCAACCGCGAGACCGAGCGCATTGCGCTGCCCGAATACACCGATGAAATCTGGCACGGCTACCTGCCGGACGCGCGTCCCGGGCAGCGCTACGGCTATCGCGTCCACGGCCCGTACGCACCGGACGCCGGGCATCGCTTCAATCCGAACAAGTTGCTGCTCGATCCCTACGCCAAGCAGATCGTCGGCCAGCTGAAATGGGCGCCACAGCTGTTCGGCTACACGATCGGGCACAAGGACAAGGACCTGAGCTTCGATCGTCGTGACAGTGCCGGCTTCATGCCGCGTTGCGCGGTGATCGATCCGGCCTTCACCTGGGGCCAGGACCGTCGCCCGCAGGTACCGTGGCCGCAGACGGTGATCTACGAGGCCCACGTCCGTGGCCTGAGCATGCGCCACCCGGCGGTGCCGGAGGAAGAGCGGGGCACGTTCTCGGCGTTGCGCAATGACGCGCTGGTCGATCACATCAAGGGCCTGGGCGTGACCGCGGTGGAGTTGCTGCCGGTGCACGCCTATGTCGATGATTCGCAACTGCTCGACCGTGGCCTGCGCAATTACTGGGGCTACAACAGCCTGTGCTTCTTTGCCCCGCAGCCGCGCTACATGGCCACGCGCACGGTGGCAGAGTTCAAGCAGATGGTGGCGCGCCTGCACAGCGCCGGGCTGGAAGTCATCCTGGACGTGGTCTACAACCACACCGCCGAGGGCAACGAACTGGGGCCGACGCTGTCGTTCAAGGGCATCGACAACGCAAGCTATTACCGGCTGGCCGAGGACCGCCGTTACTACATCAACGATACCGGCACCGGGAACACCTTCGACCTGACCAATGCCGGCGCCCTGCGCATGGTCCTGGATTCGTTGCGCTACTGGGTGCTGGAAATGCACGTGGACGGGTTTCGCTTCGACCTGGCGACGATCCTCGGCCGCGAGCGTTACGGCTTCGACCCCAGCGGCAGTTTCCTGGACGCCGTGCGCCAGGACCCGGTACTGAGCCAGACCAAGCTCATCGCCGAACCGTGGGACGTGGGACCGGGTGGCTACCAGGTCGGTGGCTTTCCGCCGGGCTGGTCGGAGTGGAACGACCGCTTCCGCGACAACGTGCGCGCGTTCTGGCGTGGCGACGCCGGCCAGCTGGCCGAACTGGCCACGCGCCTGACCGGCTCGGCCGACCTGTTCCGCCACCAGGGCCGGCGTCCACATGCCTCGGTGAACTTCATCACCGCCCATGATGGCTTCACCCTCAACGATCTGGTCAGTTACGCGCACAAGCACAACGAAGCCAACGGCGAGGACAACCACGACGGCAGCGACAACAACCTCTCGGCCAACTACGGGGTGGAAGGACCGAGCGACGACGTCGCGGTGATCGCCACGCGTCGCCAGCAGATGCGCAACCTGCTGGCGACCCTGCTGCTCTCGCAGGGCACGCCGATGCTGCTGGCGGGCGATGAGTTCGGCCACAGCCAAGGCGGCAACAACAACGCCTATTGCCAGGACAACGAGACCACCTGGATCGACTGGGAGGCCGCGGCCCTGGCGCCGGCGGCCGACCAGGCGCGCTTCGTGCGGCGGCTGCTGGCCCTGCGGCGGCGCTATCCGCTGTTGCATCGCAGCCGCTTCTTCGATGGCGAGTTCGACGAGAACCTGGGTTTCAAGGATGTCAGCTGGCTGGCGCCAGATGGCCAGGAAATGACGCCGGCGCAGTGGCAGGAGCCCAATGCGCATGCGCTGATGATGCGCCTGGACGGCCGTGCCCCGGCCAGCGGCCTGCGCCAGGTGGCGGCCAACGTGACCTTGTTGATGCTGCTCAACGCCGATCCGGAAAACGCGGTCGAATTCCAGCTACCGGCCATGCACGACGAACACTGGCGCGTGCTGATCGATACCGTGCGCCACGGCGGGCGGGCGGTGCCCGGTGGGCACGCGTGGACGGCGCCGCCGCGCTCGCTGGCGCTGCTGGCCGTGGAGCGCGACCGCATCGCCAGCACCGCGAAGATTTCCCCGGATGGTGGCCAGCTGCCGCTCTGAGGGCGATGCCATCACCCCGTCTCGCGCGCGCATCACTGATGGCGCGCAGCGGTGCGTGGCGAGGCGCTGACCGCTGCCACGCACTTCGCTGGCGCCACGGCCTAGAATCGCGACAAGCATTCCATCGAGCCGGCCATGTTGAAGATCTGGGGGCGTCACAACTCAAGCAATGTGCGCAAGGTGCTGTGGTGCGCCGAGGAGATCGGCGTGCCGTATGTCTCGATCGAGGCCGGCGGCGCCTTCGGCCAGGTCGATACGCCCGAGTACCGCGCGCTCAACCCGAACGGCCTGGTGCCGATGATCGAGGACCACGGCCTGCCGCTGTGGGAGTCCAACACCATCGTGCGCTACCTCAGTGCCCGTTATTCGCTGGATGGCCTGTATCCCTCCGATCCCGCCGAGCGTGCCATGGGCGAGAAATGGATGGACTGGACCACATCGACCTTCGCCGCGCCCTTTCGCGATGTGTTCTGGGGCATGCTGCGCACCGCGCCGGAAGCCCGCGACATGGCGAAGATCGAAGCGGGACTGAAGCGTTGCAACGAGTTGCTGGCGATGGCCGATGGCGCGCTGGCGAAAGCGCCATGGTTGTCCGGGGAACGCTTTGCAATGGGCGATATCCCGCTGGGTGCCTTCATCTATGCGTGGTACGAAATGCCGATCGAACGGCCGGCGTTGCCGCACCTGCAAGATTGGTACGCGCGGCTGAAAGCGCGGCCGGCCTATCGCAAGGGTGTGATGACTTCGCTGACGTGAGTGCGAACCTGCCGATCACCGATCACTCAGACAGCCAGGGAGACTGCAACATGCGCATCCTGCTCGCCGGCGCCACCGGCCTGGTCGGCTCGCACGCCTTGCCACTGCTGCTCGACGATCCGCGCTGCACGCATTTGATCGCGCCGACGCGGCGACCACTCGGGCTGCAGCATCCGAAGCTCGACAATCCGGTGCTCGACTTCGACGGGCTGGGCGCCGCTGCGCGCGCCTGGCAGGTGGACGCGGTGGTCTGTGCGCTGGGCACGACCCTGAAGCTCGCCGGCTCGCGCGAAGCGTTTCGCCGGGTGGACCACGACTATCCCCTTGCCCTGGCCGAAGCCCTGCATGCCGAGGGCACCGAAGTGTTCGTGCTCAACTCGGCCGTAGGCGCCGATCCGGATTCGCGTTTCTTCTACAGCCGGGTCAAGGGCGAGATCGAGCGTGACCTGCGCGCGCTCGGTTTCGACAGCCTGACCTTCGTGCGCCCGGGCCTGATCGGCGGTGAGCGCGGTGGCGCGCCGCGCACCGCCGAGCTCGCGAGCCTGGCGGTGCTTGGCGTGCTGGGGCCGCTGTTGCCGCGGGCCTGGCGGATCAATCCTGCCAGCGTGATTGCGCGGGCGATGACCGACGCCGCCCTGCAGCCGCGCCCCGGGGTACAGGTGATCGGCTCGGCGCAGCTGACCGGCTGAGGCTTCAGCCGCGCGCGCTGGTGATCGTGGCCCCTTCGCGCATCACCAAGGTCACCGGGGTGCGGCTGACGACATCCAGCAACTTCTCCCATTGCGCCTCATCCAGCGGGCCGGTGGCGTGCAGCACGCGATGGACGTGCAGCTTGCCGTCGGCATCGCGCTGGGAGCGCAACTCGGCGCTGAATTCGCCCAGGTCCCAGCCCTTCTTCTCGGCGTACATGCGCAAGGTGATCGCCGTACATGCCGCGAGCGAGGACAGGTACAGGTCGAACGGGGCCATGCCGGCGTCCTCCCCGCCCAGCGCGGCAGGTTCATCGGCGATGAGTTCATGGCGACCGCTGGTGATGCGGTGGGCGTAATGGGCAGGGGTGGAGACAATGCGGGCGTGGGCCATGGCGATTCCGGGTCTATGGGTCAGGCAGGGGGCAGGTGCTGGCCGCCATCGACGGCGAGGATCTGCCCGGTGATCCAGCGCGCCTGCGGCGAGGCGAGGAACACGGCGGCCGCAGCGACGTCCTCGACATGGCCGAAGCCGCCGAATGGAATGCTGTCACGGATCTTGGCGTACAGCGCCGGTGCCTCGGTGCGACGCCGGTCCCACAGGCCGCCGGGGAATTCGATCGATCCCGGCGCAATCGCGTTGACCCGGATCTTCTCCGGCGCCAGTTCCGTCGCCAGCGACACCGTGTAGTAGTTCAGTGCGGCCTTGGCCGTGGAGTAGGCCGCGGCGCGCGGCGTGGGCTTGAGTGCATTGATCGAGCTGATGTTGAGAATCGAGGCGGCGGCACTGCGGCGCAGCCAGGGCAGGGCGGCCCGATTGCAGCGCACCGCCGCCATCAGGTCGATGTCGAATCCGGCCTGCCAGCTGGCATCGTCCACGCCATTGCCGTAGCCCGAGGCGTTGTTGACCACGGTGTCGATGCCGCCCATCGCCTCGACCGCCGCCTCGATCCAGCCTTCGATCTGCGCCGCATCACCCAGGTCGCAAGGCTGGCAGTGCACGCGGCCGCCGTGGCGGAGCAAGCGTTCGCCGGCCTCGGCGAGCGCGCGCGGATCGCGGCCGCAGATCGACAGCATCGCGCCGGCACGGGCAAAGGCGTCGGCCATCGCCAGGCCGATGCCGCGGCTGCCGCCGGCCACGAGGATGCGCTGGTCGCGCAAGGAAAGTTCGGACATGGCGCACTCCTGCAAGGACGCGACATTATCCGCCAGCGCGCGCGCCGCGACGGGCTCATGGCCATGCGCTATGAGCACATGCCCGATCGTCGGCCGGGATCTAACCCTTCCTTTACACCTTGGTTGCCCGCTGCAGGCACAAAAGGCGCGGTCATTGGAAGGACGGGGCAGTCATGGGCAAGCACATCACCGTTATCGGCGCGGGCTTCTGCGGGGCAGCGCTGGCGCGCGAGCTGGCATATCGCGCCGATGCCTCGACCCGCATCACCCTGGTCGGCCTGGCCGAAAGTTTCGGCAGCGGCATCGCTTATGGGGTGGCGCGACCGGAGCACCTGCTCAATGTGCGTGCGCGTGACCTGGGCATCGATCCGGACGAGCCCGGCGGCTTCGCAGATACGCTGCACCTGGGCGAGTCCGGCCGGCAGGCATTCCTGCCGCGGCTGGCCTATGCGGATTACCTGCGCGGTGAACTGAGTGCGGCGATGGCGTCTTCCGCGGCGCATATCGTCTGCAAGCCCCAGGAGGCGATCGCCGCCGAGCGCACGCAGCGCGGATACCGGATCTTTCTGGCCAATGGCGAAGCATTCGACAGCGACCAGCTGGTGCTGGCCGTCGGCGCGCTGGCGCCGCAAGCCTTGCCGGGCATCGGCCCGCGCCTGAGCGTGCATCCGCGATACATCGGCTGGCCCTGGCAGCCCGGCGCGTTGGACGGCATCGCGCCGAGTGCGCGGGTGCTGATCGTCGGCACCGGCCTGACCATGGTCGATGTCGCGCTCACCCTGCAGGGACGCGGCCACACCGGTGCATTGCATGCGATTTCCCGCCGCGGCCTGGCCCCGCAGGCGCACGAGCTTGAGCCCGCCGCGCCTTGGGCGCTGCCGGATGCAGTGCAGCAGGCCTTGCGCGCGGGCGATCTGTTCGGCGTGCTGCGCAGCCTGCGCCGCGCGGTACGCGAAGGCGCACCGTGGCGCAGTGCGGTGGATGCGCTGCGTCCGCACCTGCAGCCGCTATGGCGCCGGCTCGATGCGAAGCGGCGGGCGCGCTTCCTGCGCCATCTGCGTCCCTATTGGGAGGCGGCGCGGCATCGCGTTGCCCCGGCCGCGGCCGGCGTGCTTTCCGACCTGCGTGCGCAAGGGCAGCTGCAACTGGAAGCGGCGCGGCTGCTGCGCGCGCGATGGACGCCGGAAGGGCTTGAGGCGGTGCTGCGTCGTCGCGGGGAGGACGAATCGCGTACCGAACGCTACGACGTGCTGATCCGCGCCACCGGCCTGGATACCGACATCGATCGCACCAGCGATCCGCTGGTCGCCGGGATGCGAGAGGCGGGCCTGCTGCAGTCCGACCCGCTCGGACTGGGCGTGGTGGTGGACGAGGATTTCCGGGTGCGCGATGCCGCTGGCCGCGCCCAGATCGGGCTGTACTGCATCGGCCCGCTGTTGCGCGGTGCGCTGTGGGAGATCACCGCCGTGCCGGAGCTGCGCGTGGCCGCGCGCCGGCTGGCCAGGCATCTGCTGGAACCGGCACGCGAGGCCGGCGTGCCGCGCACCCTGTTGCGCGTGGTGGGTTGAGCGGCCTCAGTCCGCGTCAGCGCCTTCGGTCGCCTCGTCACCCGGCACGTAACTGAGCAGGTCGCCAGGCTGGCATTGCAGGTATTCGCAGATCCGGGACAAGGTCTCGAAGCGAATGCCGCGTACGTGGCCGGACTTCAACAACGACAGGTTGGATTCGGTGATGCCCACATGCTGGGCCAGTTCGCGCGAGCGCACCTTGCGCAGCGCGAGCATCACATCGAGGCGGACGATGATGGCCATGGGCGCCTCAGATGATCGCGTTCTGGTCTTCTTCGATATGCGCAGCGGCATCGAAGAAGCGGGCCACGAGCCACAGCACGACTGCTACCAGCAGCGATAGCAGGTCGGCGCCCTCCAGGTTCAGGACCACGTAGCCATCGCCGCGCTGATGCGCGAGCCAGATGGCCGCCAGTACCGGCAGTACCCCGTGTACGAGTGCCGCAGCGAGCAACAGGGTCGCGAAGCGACCGAAGCGGCGCGCGGCCTGCGGCGGGAACAGCCGTGCCGGCGCGACGGCCCCCAGCAGTCGTGCCAACTGATAGAGCGCCGCCGCCACCAGCGCGCCCTGGGCAAACGCCAACAGCGTCGCCGACCCCAGGGGCAGACCGCCTGCATCGAAGCTGGCCCAGCCGCCCTGCGCACCGCGCCACGCGTTGGCCACGCCGGCCAGGGTGAGCACCGGCGCGATCACCACGCCTGCCCACAGCGCCCAGCGCAGACGACGCGCGGCACGGACGAGCTGCATTGACTTTTCTGCATTGTGCATATTAATTTCTGTTGTACAGAAAACAATTGTCCCAATACAGGATACCTGCTCATGCCCGCCCATACCATCCGGCCTTACTGTGCCGGCCTGCTGGCCGTGTTGTTCGGACTGGGTGCGTGGCCGGCGTGGTCTGCCACCCAGGCCAACGAAGCCGCGTCCGCGCGCGTGCGGGTGTTGCTGCAATCGGCTGCTGATGGCGATGTGTTCGCACTGCGCGCCGCACTTCCCACGCTGCCGGTGAACTGGCAATCGCTGGCACGGGCGCGCCTGGCTGCGGCGTCGCTGGACGAGGGGCAGGCGATCGCCCTGGCCGAAGCGGACCTGCGCACGCGCGGTGAGGATTGCGATGCCGCCCTGGGGCAGTCGGTCATTGCAGACGCTGCTTTCGCCGCGGGCCGGTATGCACGCGCCGCCGAGGCAGGACAGGCGCGGCTATCCTTGTTGCGGCGTTGCCACGGCACGGCGGAGGAGATCGAAGGCGCGGACACGCTGGCCGGCCTGGCCGCCAGCCTCACCGATGCGCCCGCGCAAAAGGTGATTGCCGCTGCGCCGGGACAGACGACGTTTGCCCGCGACAAGGTCGGATTGCCGCGTGCCACGGTGTCGATCAACGGGCAGGCGCAGGACAGCGTGCTCGATACCGGCGCCAATCTCTCGGTGGTGTCGGCATCCACGGCCGCACGCCTGGGCTTGCGCGAACTGGGGCAGGCGCGTGTGGGGACGTCCAGTCGCAACAGCGTCGCCACGCGCGTGGCCGTGGCGGATCGGCTCGTGCTGGCCGGCCATGTGCTGGAGAACGTGGTGTTCCTGGTGCTGGAGGACAGCCAGCTGGAAATGCCGGTGCCGGGCGGATATCACATCGCCACGATCATCGGCTTTCCGGTGTTCCGCGCACTGCAGCGCGTGCGCTTCGGCCATGACGGCACGCTGGCGGTGGGCGAAGGTGCGACGGAGGCGGTGTCCGGCGGTGCAGGCAATCTCGCCCTGGCGGGCAGCGATCTATTCGTCGACGCACGCGTGGCCGGCATCCCGGTGCCGATGCATCTGGACAGCGGCGGTACGACTTCGTCGCTGTCAGCGCGTTTTGCCGCGTTGCATCCCGCGTTGGTGCGTGACCTGCCGCGCAGTCGCCAGCGCGTGGCCGGTGCGGGCGGCGCGACCGAGCGTGAAGTGGTCGATTGGGCCAACGTGGACGTCGCCGTGGACGAGCACGCGCATCGCCTGGCGTCCTTGCCGATCACGCTGCGCGACTCGGACGATGTGCAGGTGCGCACCCAGGGCGTGCTGGGGGGCGACGTCCTGAATGCCTTCGACAGCTGGACGCTGGATTTCCGGCACATGCGCCTGGAACTCGGTGCACCGCTGCCAGCGCAAACAGCGCCCTGATCGCCGCGGTTGCGCCGCAGGTGCGGTTGCACGCGAACCAAAACAAAGAAAGGCCCGGATACCTCGCGGCATCCGGGCCCTTCCCGACGAGGAACAACGCGCGGCTTACTGCGCCAGGGCGAGATCGTCGATCAGCGCGCGCAGGAAGCGCGCCGCCTCACCGCCGGTGGCGGCGCGGTGATCGAACGTGACCGAGAGCGGGATGATCTTGTGCGTCTCGATCCCGCCCATCACCGGCACCACCTGGTGGCGCGCGCGACCGGCCGCGACGATCGCCACGCACGGCGGCACGACGACCGGGGTGGCGTAGCGGCCGGCGAACATGCCGAAGTTGGACAGCGAGATGGTGTAGCCGCTCAGTTCCGAGGCCGGCAGGCTGCGTGCCTCGACCTGCTGGCGCAGGCGGTTCACGCCCTCGCGGATGCCGCGGGCATCGAGCACATCGGCATTGCGCAGCGCCGGCACGAACAGGCCTTCCTCGGTGTCGACCGCGATGCCGACATCGACCTGCGGGTGCAGGGTGCGGGTCAGCGCATCGCCATCGAACCAGGCGTTGAGCGCCGGCACGGCCTTGCAGGCGGTGACGATGGCGCGGACCAGGCGTACGGTGACGTCATTGCCCGGCGCCCAGGCGTGGACATCGGCATCATCATTGAGCGTGGTCGGCACGACCTTGCTGTGCGCATCGGCCATCACCCGCGCCATGTTGCGACGCACGCCCTTGAGCTGCTCCGGCTGGCCACTGGCGGCCACGCCCGGCGGCTGCGTGCGCATCGGCTTGCCGGCGGCAGACAGCGGCGTGCGTTGTGCGGGTTCGGCACTCCGCTGCACGACCCCTGACGCCTGCTCCTCCCTTCCGCCGTCTACGGGACCAGTGGCCCGCGAGGCCGAAGGTGCGCGAACGGCGGATGCGGGCACCGCACTGCCATTGGCAGCGGCCTGCTTCACATCCCCCATGGTCACGGTGCCATCGGGCCCACTGGCCCGCACGCGCGACAGGTCCACGCCCAGCTTCCTGGCCAACGCACGCACCGCCGGCATCGCCCGCACGCCGCCCACGGCCACGGCCTGCTCGCTATGCACGGCATCGGAGCTCTGCATCGCGCCCACCACGGTGCCGGCGTCGGCGCGGTCGGCCTTGTCGGCGATCTCGCCGCCCTCATCGGAGGCGACCACCTTGTCGGCCTGGGCCGGCGCCTTTTCCCCGGTAGCCGGCGCATGGCCATGCGAATGGCCGGTGTCCTGGGCCTCGGCACGCTGCGGCAAATTCGGGTCTGGCGCGAACTGCGCCAGCACGCTGCCGGTGACGATGACATCGCCCGGGCCGCCCGCCAGCTTCAGCACCTTGCCGGACACCGGCGAAGGCACCTCGACCACCGCCTTGGCGGTCTCCATCGACACCAGCGGTTCGTCCAGGCGGATCACGTCGCCTTCCTTGACGAACCATTCAACGATGGTCGCGTCCGGCAGGCCTTCGCCCAGATCGGGCAGGTGGAAATTCTTGGTCTCGCTCATCGGGCAGTCTCTTCCATCAGTTCCAGGTCGGCCGCCGGTAGCCAGCCCTGCGCGCCATCGGCGCGTTCGGACCACCACCAGCCGCCATGTTCATGGTGCAGCGTCACCGCATCGCCGCGGTCGGCCTCCAGCTCACGCGCATCGTAGTCGCGCAGCGCCTCGGCCCGACCATCGCCCAGCGGGCGCAGCCAGTCCACTGGCGCCCAGCCGGCATGGCCAGCGTCCACGCTGACCCAGGCGAACGCCGGCCATTCCTCGTCCCGTACCCCCAGCGCGACCACCTGGCCGGTGCTGAGGCGGATCGGGTTGGCGTACGGCGTGCGGTAATCGCAGAGCAGTCGCGCCCGCATGTCAGCCCGCGGCCACGGCCTTCTTCGCCGCGGCAACGATGCGCTCCACGCTGGGCAGGTACTTCATTTCCAGGCGGAACAGCGGAATATGCGTGTCGTAACCGGTGACGCGCTGGACCGGCGCGACCAGGTCGAACATCGATTCTTCGGCCAGGCGTGCGGCGATCTCCGCACCGAAGCCCGCCGTTTTCGGCGCCTCCTGCACGATCACGCAGCGGCCGGTCTTGGCTACCGATTCGGCGATCGTGTCGAAATCCAGCGGGCGCAGCGTGGCCACGTCGATGACTTCGGCACTGATGCCTTCGCCGGCGAGCTTGTCGGCCGCTTCCAGCGCTTCCTTCACCTGCGCGCCCCAGGTCACGAGGGTGACGTCGGTGCCGTCGCGCAGCACGAAGCACACGTCCAGCGGCAACGCTTCGCCGTCGTCAACCACTACTTCCTTGTACTGGCGATAGATGCGCTTGGGCTCCATGTAGATCACCGGATCCGGCTCGCGGATCGCGGCCAGCAGCAGGCCATAGGCGCGCTGCGGCGAGGAAGGCAGCACCACGCGCAGGCCCGGCACGTTGGTGAAGATCGCCTCGTTGGCTTCGCTGTGGTGCTCCGGTGCGCGGATACCGCCACCCCACGGCACGCGCAGCACCATCGGGCAATGCAGGCGGCCACGCGTACGGGTACGCAGGCGCGCGGCGTGGCAGATGATGTGGTCGACCATCGGGTAGACGAAGCCGTCGAACTGGGCTTCGGCCACCGGCTTCATGCCCTGCGCGGCCAGGCCGACGGTGAGGCCGGCGATGGTGGTTTCGTCCAGCGGGGTATCCAGCACGCGTTCGCTGCCGAAGCGCTGCTGCAGGCCGGCCGTGGCGCGGAACACGCCGCCGTTGACGCCCACGTCCTCGCCCAGCACCAGCACCGAGGGGTCGTGCGCCAGTTCCCAGGCCAGGGCCTGGGTGACCGCTTCGATCAAGGTGATGGGGGTAGCGGTCATCGCGGTGTCTCCTCGCGCGGCGGCGTGGTGGGCGGCCGCGTCGTGCGAAGCCGTGGTGCTGGCGGAATTGCGCTTGAGCTCATCCATGGCGGGTCTCCAGGGCAAGGGCGGCAGCGCGCTGCGCGAGCAGGTCCGGCGGCGGATCGGCGTACAGATAGTCGAACATCGCCTCGACCGGTTGCACTGGCGTATTGAGGTAGGCATTGACCTCCTCGTCCACGCGCGCGCCGCAGTCTTCCTTCCAGGCGTTCTCCTGCGCTTCGCTCCACAGGCCCAGGCCGGTGAGGTACTTGCGCAGGCGCAGCATCGGCTCGATCAGCCACGCGTCCTTGACCTCCTGCTCGCCGCGGTAGCGGCGCGCGTCGTCGGCGGTGGTGTGGTCGGCCAGGCGGTAGGTCATGAATTCGATCACCGTGCCGCCTGCGCCGGCCAGCGCGCGTTCGCGTGCCTGGCGCATGGCTTCGAGCACGGCGATCAGGTCGTTGCCGTCCACCTGCAGGCAGAACAGGCCGCCAGCCAGGCCCTTCTGGGCCAGCGTCTGCGCGCCGGTCTGCGCCGAACGCGGCACCGAGATCGCCCAGCCGTTGTTCACCACGCACAGGATCAGCGGCAGCTTGTAGGCGCCGGCGGAGTTGAGCGCGGCGTAGAAGTCGGTCTTGGAGCTGCCGCCGTCGCCGCAGCTGGACACGGCCACCTGCTGCTCGCCGCGCAGCTTGAACGCCAGCGCCGCGCCGGCCGCATGCAGGCACTGGGTGGAGATCGGCACGCAGAACGGGAAGTCGATGGCCGCATCGACGTCACGCGGGTAATCATTGCCGCGCTCATCGCCGCCCCAGTAGAGCAGCACGTCGCGCGGACGCACGCCGCGCATGAACATCGCACCGTACTCACGGTAGCTCGGCGCGAACACATCGCCGTGCTGCATCGATGCGCCGATGCCCACGTGCGTGGCCTCGTGGCCCAGGCAGGAGGCATAGGTGCCCAGCTTGCCGGTACGCTGCAAGGCGACGGCCTTGGTGTCGAACGTGCGCACGTAGAGCATCTGCTTGAACAAGGTCAGCAGGGTCTGCGGATCGCAGCTGGGGGGCAGGTCGCGCACGGGCCGGCCGTCCGCGTCCAGGTATTGCAGATATTCGATCTCGAACTGCGCGGCAACGGTCATGCGAACTGCACCTTCGACAGGAAGTTTCAAATGATACGAAGCAATATGGTAAGGAAGGCGTGACCTGCGGCCTTCCTGCGCCGCAGCAAGAATCGTGCTGCGGCCGCAGCAATATTGCCTTTTCAGGCGACCACTTTGCTTGTCGGCGCTGGCGACTGGGCTTGCTGCATCGCGGCGCGCCGATTTCGACTGAATGCGGCCTTCGGGTTCGGTAAATCGTTGGGTTCCGCTTCAGCGACCCCGTCCGGGGGTCAGCTCAGGCCGACACGATACCGGCCAGCGCTGCCTTCGGGCGGCTGGGTTACCCTTGCCGCCCCTTCTTTTCGCACCGCCCATGTCCGTCGACAAGAACCAGCGTGACCTGGAAGCCGGCATCCACACCGACCTGGAAGGCCGCCTAACCTATGGCGGCTACCTGCGGCTGGACCAGCTGCTATCCGCGCAACAGCCGTTGTCCAGCCCGCCGCACCATGACGAAATGCTCTTCATCATCCAGCACCAGACGTCGGAGCTGTGGTTGAAGTTGCTCGCCCACGAACTGCGCGCGGCCATTGCCCACCTGCAGCGCGATGAAGTGTGGCAGTGCCGCAAGGTGCTGGCGCGAAGCAAGCAGGTGCTGCGCCAGTTGACCGAGCAGTGGTCGGTGCTGGAGACACTGACGCCGTCGGAGTACATGGGCTTTCGCGACGTGCTGGGCCCGGCTTCGGGCTTCCAGTCGCTGCAATACCGGTATATCGAGTTCCTGCTGGGCAACAAGAATCCGCAGATGCTGCAGGTATTCGCCCACGACCAGGCGGGCCAGGCGCGCCTGCGCGAAGCGCTGGAGGCGCCGAGCCTGTACGAGGAATTCCTGCGCTACCTGGCGCGGTTTGGCCACGAGATCCCCGCGGCGTACCTGGACCGCGACTGGACCCTCTCGCACGTGGCCGACGCCGCGTTGCGCCCGGTGTTCGAGCGGATCTACGAAAACACGGACGTGTTCTGGCGCGAATATGCGCTGTGCGAGGACCTGGTGGACCTGGAAACCCAGTTCCAGCTGTGGCGTTTCCGCCACATGCGCACGGTGATGCGGGTGATCGGTTTCAAGCGCGGCACGGGCGGCTCGAGCGGCGTAGGCTTCCTGCAACAGGCCCTGGCCCTGACCTTCTTCCCCGAACTGTTCGACGTACGCACCTCGATCGGCCTCCCACCAACGCCCTGAGTTCGCAAGAATCCAACAACCCGAGAGCCCCCCTCTGTTGAGGGGGGCGCGGCGACAGCCGCGGGGGAGAGGAGGCAACGGAATCACCGGCCCGCCGGGCCGGTGGCACGTCAACGTCACTTCGTGACGTTGACGTGAAGACAGTGCGTCGGTAATCCTCGCCCGTCGCCCCGGCATCGCCGGCGGCACCCCGCCTTTCATGAATACGCAAGGGAAGTCCTTATGAGCGTTGACGCCGTCGCGCCGAAATCCGCCTCCGATCTGCCGCCGTCCGCGCCCATTCCCGAATTCAAGACCATCCTCGGCCATCCCAAGCCGCTGTGGATGCTGTTCATGACGGAATTCTGGGAGCGCTTCGCGTTCTACGGCATCCGCTGGGCGTTGGTGCTCTACATCGTGTCCCAGTTCTTCGGTGGCGATGGCAGCGGCCAGGCACCGGCCGGCCGCACCTACGGCGCCTATCTGGCCCTGGTCTACGCAGCGGCCATCTTCGGCGGCTATATCGCCGATCGCGTGCTGGGCTACCAGCGCTCCATCCTGGTCGGCGCGACGGTCATGGCCGCCGGCCTTTTCATGATCTCGGTGCCGAACCACCAGGTATTCGAGATCGGCCTGGCCACGATCATCGTCGGCAACGGCCTGTTCAAGCCCAACATCTCGGCCATGGTCGGTCAGCTCTACGGCGTTTCCGATCCGCGTCGCGACAGTGGTTTCACCATCTTCTACATGGGCATCAACCTCGGCGCGATGATCTCGCCGGTGCTGACCCAGCAGCTGGCTGAAAAGGTCTTCGGCACCGAAGCGATGCCGTCCTACAAGATGGTGTTCATCGCCTCGGGCGTCGGCATGCTGATCAGCCTGGTGTGGTTCTGGATCGGCCGCGCCCAGCTCAAGGGCATCGGCGCGCCAGCACCGGGCACCGGCGGCATGGCGCGCGTGCTCTACGTGCTGGTGGGCTGCGTGGCGGCCATTCCGGTCGTGTATTTCATGCTGGCGGCCGGCGCCGACGTGCTGCAGTGGATCCTCAGCGCGCTGTTCGTGGCACTGGCGGTCCTGCTGCTGGTCGAAGGCATCCGCGAGGGCAAGGTGCAGCGCGACAAGGTGATCGCGATGCTGATCATCTTCGCCTTCAACGTGCTGTTCTGGATGTTCTTCGAACAGGCCGGCAGCTCGTTCACGTTCCTGGCCGACAACATCGTCAATCGCCAGTTCGGTGACTGGACCTTCCCGACCGCCTGGTTCCAGTCGGTGAACTCGATTGCGATCATCACCCTGGCCCCGATCATCGCCTGGATCTGGATCGCGATGGGCCGCGCCAATCCGTCGATTCCCCGCAAGTTCGGCCTGGGCCTGACCTTCAACGGCCTGGCCTTCCTGCTGCTGATGTTCGCGCTGTCTTCGCTGGTGAACGACGCCGGCAAGATCCCGTTCTGGACCTTGTTCATGGTTTACGTCATCCAGTCGGTCGGTGAGCTCTGCCTGTCGCCGATCGGCCTGTCGATGGTGACCAAGCTGGCGCCCGTGCGCCTGGTCGGTTTCGGCATGGGCGGCTGGTTCCTGTCGACCGGCATCGGCAACAACCTCTCCGGCATCTTCGCCGGCGAAGTGAGTGGCGAGAGCGGCATGAGTGTGCAGTCGGCCCTGAAAGGCTATACCTTCGGGTTCTGGTCGCTGATCGGCGCGGGCGTGCTGCTGTTCCTCATCGCCCCACTGATCAACAAACTCATGCATGGCGTGAAGTAAGGAACCCTTGATGAAGAAGCTGCTGCCCACCGTCCTGTTCGCTGTCGTGCTGGCTGGCTGTGGTCAGCAAGCCGAAGAGACGCAGCCGCCCAAGCCGCTCGATACCTCGATGCAGAAACCGCCGGTGGCCGACCCGACCCAACCGGTGGCCTCGGGCAATACGCCGACCGCCGCGGACATCGCCGCCGCGGCCGCGTTGAGCGCCAGTTTCGATCCGGCGCGCGATCCGGTCGCCGACCTGGAAACGGCCAAGGTCGAGGCCAAGCGCGGCGGCAAGCGCATCCTGCTGGACGTGGGCGGTGAGTGGTGCTCGTGGTGCCACATCCTCGACGACTTCATCGGCGGCGATGGCGAGCTGCGCAGCTTCCGCGACGCCAATTTCGTCTGGGTGAAGATCAACTTCAGCCCGGAAAACGAGAACCAGGCGTTCCTGTCGCAGTACCCGGAGATCAAGGGCTACCCGCACCTGTTCGTGCTCGACAACGACGGCAAGCTGCTGCATTCGCAGTTCACCGGCGAGCTGGAGAAGGGCAAGAGCTACGACCGGAAGAAGTTCTTCGACTTCCTCAAGGCCTGGGCGCCGCCGCAGACGTGACACATCCCGCTACGCGGGCTGTGCCCCCAAAGTTTGCTGCGCAAACTTCGGGCCCCCACTTCTGCCTTGCCTATCCCCCGCGGCTTCGCCGCGCCCCCCTTAACAAAGGGGGGCTCTTCCCCAGTGCGAATAAAGGGGCTCTCCCCAGGTAGAGCTCAGCGCGCCGGTTCGCCGGCCTGCATGCTTTCCAGCCCCACGTCGGCCAGCTTGTCGATCAGCCGGTCCAGGGTGCTGCGCTCTTCCTCGGTCAGCGGGGCCAGCAGGCGGCGCTCACAGTCGATCACCATCGGCGCAATGATCTCGTACGCATCAAAGCCGGCCTCGGACAGCGCCAGCACCGAACGGCGGCGGTCATCGCCATGCATCTCGCGCTTGATGAAGCCGCGCTCCAGCAGGCGCGCCACGGCGCGGCTCACCGCCACCTTGTCCATGGCCGTGCGGTCGGAGACCTCGCTCGCCGACGAGCCCGGATACAGCGCCAGCACGGTCATCACCCGCCATTCCGGGATCACCAGGCCATAACGGTCGCCGTAGACCCTGGCGATGTTGCCGCTGACGCGGTTGGACAGCACGCTCAGGCGATAAGGCAGGAACTGCTCCAGATCCAGCAGCGCGCGGGAGGACCGCGCATTGGCGCCAGCGGGCCTGTCGGGTTGAGTCTCGGGTGGGCTCATGTTGCGGTGCACCTTGATGGTTGTTTCAGCTGAAACTATAAGGGACGAGTCCTGACCTGCCCATTCTCGCGGGTCTTACGTCCGCCCGCACCTGTTCGCAGCCAGGGCGGCATTGTTTTTGCCGGAGGTTAGCCATGAACGCCCAAGCCCATCCCACTTCCGCCCCGAATCTGGGCATGCAGGTCACCACGTTCGAGAACCCGATGGGGATCGATGGCTTCGAATTCGTCGAATTCGCCGCCCCCGCCGGCAGCGTGGACCTGCACGACTACTTCCGTCGCATGGGCTTTACCGCGGTGATGAAGCACAAGACCCGGGCGATCACCCTGTACCGCCAGGGCGGGGTGAACTTCCTGGTCAACGAGGATCCCGATTCCTTCGCCGCGGACTTCGCCGCCGCACACGGCCCCTGTGCCTGTGGATTTGCGATCCGCTTCCGCAAGCCGGCCGCCGAGGTGTTGCAGGGCGTGCTCGGCAACGGCGGGCAGGCGATCGATCACAAGGCCGACTCGCGCGCGGTCAACGCGCCGGTGGTCAAGGGCATCGGCGACTGCATGCTGTACCTGGTGGATCGCTATGGCGAGGCTGGCAGCATCTACGAAGGCGAGTTCGAGCCGATCCCGGGCGTCGGCCAGCACCCGCAAGGCTTCGGCCTGACCTTCATCGACCACCTCACCCACAACCTGTATTTCGGCAACATGCAGCAGTGGTCGGACTACTACGAGCGCTTGTTCAACTTCCGCGAGATCCGCTACTTCGACATCAAGGGCGCCAAGACCGGCCTGGTGTCCAAGGCGATGACCGCCCCGGACGGCATCGTGCGCATCCCGCTCAACGAATCTTCCGATCCGAAGAGCCAGATCAATGAATACCTCGACGCCTACAAGGGCGAGGGCATCCAGCACATCGCCTGTTTCACCGACAACATCTACGACACCGTCGAGGCGATGCGGGCGCAGGGCGTGACCTTCCTGGATACGCCGGATTCCTACTTCGACGTGGTCGACCTGCGCATCCCGGACAACGGCGAGGACGTGCCGCGCCTGCGCCGCAACAAGATCCTGATCGATGCCGATCCGGAAACCAAGCAGCGCAAGTTGCTGCAGATCTTCACCGAGAACTGCATCGGCCCGATCTTCTTCGAGATCATCCAGCGCAAGGGCAATGAAGGTTTCGGCGAAGGCAATTTCCAGGCGCTGTTCGAGTCGATCGAACGCGACCAGATGAAGCGCGGCGTGCTGTAATCGCCGCCACGCCACCGGCCGAGGAAGCCGCCATGACCACGCTAGATGCCCGCCGCGGCTACCAGACCGGCTTTGGCAATGAATTCGCCAGCGAGGCGGTGCCCGGTGCGCTGCCGGTGGGACAGAACTCGCCGCAACGCGTGGCGCACGGGCTGTATGCCGAGCAGCTTTCCGGCACGGCATTCACCGCGCCGCGTGGGCAGAACCGTCGCAGCTGGCTGTATCGGCTGCGGCCGGCGGTGATGCACGGCCATTTCGTCGAGTACGCGCAGCCGCGGCTGCACAACGATTTCGACCAGGGCGCGGTGTCGCCGAACCAGCTGCGCTGGAGCCCCTTGCCGCTGCCGGAAGCGCCGACGGATTTCGTCGATGGCCTGTACACGGTGTGCGGCAATGGCAGTGCTGCCGCGCACAGTGGCGTGGGCATCCACCTGTACGCCGCCAACACCGACATGCGCGGCCGCTATTTCTACGATGCCGATGGCGAGTTGCTGATCGTGCCGCAGCTGGGCCGGCTGCGCTTGCTCACCGAGCTGGGCGTGCTGGACGTCGAACCGCAGCAGATCGCGGTGATCCCGCGTGGCGTGCGCTTCCGCGTCGTGCTGCCCGATGGCCCTTCGCGCGGCTATGTGTGCGAGAACTTTGGTGGCCTGCTGCGCCTGCCCGACCTGGGGCCGATTGGCGCCAACGGCTTGGCCAACCCGCGCGATTTCGAAACACCGCATGCGGCCTACGAAGACGAGGAAGGGCAATTCGAGCTGGTGGCCAAGTTCGAAGGCCGGCTGTGGCGCGCGGACATCGGCCACTCGCCGCTGGACGTGGTGGCCTGGCATGGCAACTACGCGCCGTATCGGTATGACCTGCGCCGCTTCAACGTGATCGGCTCGATCAGCTTCGATCACCCGGACCCGAGCATCTTCACCGTGCTTACCGCGCCCAGCGAATTGCCGGGCACGGCGAACATGGATTTCGCGATCTTCCCGCCGCGCTGGCTGGTGGCGCAGCACACGTTCCGGCCGCCGTGGTTCCATCGCAACGTGGCCAGCGAGTTCATGGGCCTAGTGCACGGGGTTTACGACGCCAAGGCCGAGGGCTTCGCGCCGGGCGGTGCCTCGTTGCACAACTGCATGAGCGGCCATGGCCCGGATGCGGCGACGTTCGAAAAGGCATCGGCCGCTGATCTGAGCACGCCCGACGTCATCGGCGAGACGATGGCCTTCATGTTCGAAACCCGCGGCGTGCTGCGTCCCACTGCGCAGGCGCTGGCCGCCACGCATCTGCAGTGCGACTACCAGCAGTGCTGGGCCGGCCTGCAGAAGCACTTCAAACTGCCCTGACGCTACGCCCCGTTCACGCCATCGGCGGTTAGCCTGTGCCGGATGATCGTGCCGGGGAAGCCGATGAACCGCCCACTGCCTTGCGTGTTTCTATGCCTGTTGCTGGCCGCGTGCCAGCGCGCGCCTGCGCCTGTAGCGCCGGCACAGGACCAGGCGGCCGCGCAAGCCGACGCCGTGCAGCCGGGCGCCGACCAGCCCAGCGATGACGTGCCACCGGCCACTGCGCCGCCCGGCACCTTGCCGCCGCGCTTGCAGCAGGGCGGGCAGGCGCTCGCACGCTGGGATGGCTATGGCGACGTGCGCTTCGGGATGGATGCCGACCACGTGCGGCAGGCCTGGGGCGGCCAGCTCGATGGCGCGCCCAGCGCCGAAGACGGCGAGGCGGGGTGCTATTACCTGAGCCCGAAGTGGGCGCAGGAAGATCGCAGCTTCGGCTTCATGATGGAAGGCGGCAAGCTGGTGCGCTACGACAGCCACAACATCAAGGAACTGGCCCCGGGCGGCGGCCGTGCCGGCATGACCGCCGATGACATCACGCGTCTGTACGCCGGGCATATCCAGGCCCAGCCGCACAAGTATGTCGAAGGCGGCCAGTACCTGCGGGTGACCCAGGACGGTGAGCAAGGCGTGCTGCTGTTCGAAACCGATGCCGACGGCACGGTGACGAGCTGGCGAGTCGGCCTGCCGCCCGCCGTGGACTACGTCGAAGGTTGTTCCTGAGCCACGACCGACGGCGCTGGCGCCGCGGGTTTGCCCGGCTCAGAATCGCCGCACACACAAGGAGGCCGGACCATGCACGCAGCCACGTTCGCGGCGATCGGAAGTTTCCTGCTGGGCGTCCTGCTGCTCGCCCTGGGCGGCGACTCCATCGTCAAGGCCGCCTCGGGACTGGCCCAGCGGGCCGGCATCTCGCCGTTCCTGGCGGGCTTGCTGCTGGTCGCGTTCGGCACGTCGCTGCCGGAGCTGGCGGTCAACCTGCGCGCTTTCTCGGTCGGCCTGGAAGAGCTGGCCCTGGGCAATGCGGTGGGTAGCAACATCGCCAACATCGGCCTGACCCTGGGCGTCGCCGCCATGGCCGCGCCACTGGCAGTGCGCATGCGCCTGCTCGGGCCGCTGCTGTTGGTGCTGTTGCTGGGCACGATCGCGGTGATCGGCTTCGGCCTGGATGGCAGCATTGATCGCTTCGAAGGCGTGTTGCTGCTGTTGGCCTTCGTCGTGTTGCTGGCGCTGCTGCCGCGACGTGCGCGGCACGAACCTGCGGCCGTGCGCGAAACCGTCGAAGCCTTCGCTTCGACCCGCACTGAGCTCAACCTCAACCTGCTGCGCCTGGTGATCGCGCTGGTGCTGCTGTATTTCGGTGCGGGCCTGGTGGTGCGGCCCGCGCCGCAGCTGGGTCTGGCCTTCGGCTTGTCGCCGTTGCTGGTCGGCCTGCTGCCGGTCGCCATTGCCACCGCTGTGCCGGAGATGGTGGCCGCCGTCGTGGCCGCGCGTCGCGGGCAGGGCGACATGGTGGTGGGCCATGTCATCGGCTCGAGCCTGTTCAACCTGCTCGTCATCATCGGCGGCATGGCGGCGTGGCGCCCGCTGGCGCTGCCGGCCTCGTTCGTGAAACTGGAATTGCCGGCCGCGATCGCCTTTGCCCTGGTGCTTTACCCAATGCTGCGGGGCGATCTGCGCATCAGCCGCATCGAAGGCGCGATCCTGTTCGGCGCCTTCGTCGGCTGGATCGTGCTGGAGCTGCTGCTGGTGGCCTAGTCGCCGGGCGGCGCGTCGCCGTCCTGCGGTTGTTTCGCGCCCGGCTCCCGCGGCCGCGTCTCCAGCATCAGCGACAACGCCGTCTTGGCCATCATGTAGGCGCTGATCGGCGCGGTGATGAACAGGAAGGCGGTGATCAACAGCTCGCGCGGCTGCGGATCTTCGCCCAGGAACAGGTGATACCCCACCGACGCCAGCAGCACGCAACCCACGCCCAGCGTGCTGGCCTTGGTCGGCGCATGCAGGCGCTTGAAGAAGTCCGATAGCTTCACCAGCCCGAAGGCACCGACCACGATGAAGAAGGTGCCGATGATCAGCAGCACGCCCAGCAGGTATTCGGTCAGCGCGATCATTCGACGATATCCCGGCGCAGCACGTACTTGCTCAGCACCACGGTGCTGCCGAAACCCAGCATGGCGATGACCAGCGCGGCCTCGAAATAGATCGGCGAGTCCAGGTGCATGCCGAACAGCATCAGCTCGGCGATGGCGGTGACCGACAAGGTATCCAGCGCGAGGATGCGGTCGGGCAGGGTGGGGCCGCGCAGCAGCCGCCACAGCGCGAGCATCATCGCCAGGCCGACGGCATGCATGCACCACAGGATCGTGGTTTCGACGAAGATGTGGCCGGTCACGGGAAGATCTCCATCAGCGGCTTTTCGTAGCGGGTCTTGATCTCGGCGATGAGGGTGTCCGGATCGTCCAGGTGCAGTACGTGCACCAGCAGGTAGCGACGGTCGTCGGAAAGCTCGGCCGACACCGTGCCGGGGGTCAACGTGATCATGCTGGTCAGTGCGGCAATGCCGTGGATGTTGGCGATATCCAGCGGCACCCAGATGAAGCCGGGGTGGATGCGCGACTCCGGGCCCAGCACCTGGATCGCCACGCGCACGTTGGAACGCACGATGTCCCAGAACGCGATCGCCATCATCTTCGGAATCGGGCGCAGCGAACCGATGCGGGCAAATTCTCGATCCAGCTTGGCCGCAAACGGCGGCACCACCGTGCCCATCAGCAGGCCCATGATCGCCGCGCCCACGCCCAGGCTGTCGGTCAGCAGCAACCAGAACACGAAGATGGTCACGCTCAGCATCGGCGAGGGATACAGCCGGCGCCAGCGCGGTCGCTTCGGGGAGATGCTCATGGCTGCCTCATCACGGGCCGGGAGTCGCGCAGCACCTGCAGGTAATCATCCGCCTGGTGCAGCTGTCGCGCCATGGCGTCGGTATGGCGCATCAGCGGGCCGGCAGCGATGGTCATCGCCAGCACGTAACCGAGCAGCAGCACCGTGGCGGCCGTTTCCGCCGGGCGCAGGCGCGCGCGACGCGGTGTTGGCGCTGGCGCGGTGTCGGGCACGCGCCAGAACAGGCGCACGCCGGCGCGGGTCAGGCCGATGATCACCAGCAGGCTGCCGCCCAGCACCGCGGCCCACACCGGCGCGAGGTCCGCATCCGGCACGTGGGAAAGCAGCGCGATCTTGGCCAGGAAGCCGGACAGGGGCGGCAGGCCGGACACGGCCACTGCGGCGATCAGATACAGGGTGCCGGGCACGCCGCGTCCCGGCAGCGGCGCGATGATCGCCTTGCGGTCGCTGGCATCGCCGCGGCGGCGGCGGACCAGGTCGGCGATCAGGAACAGCGCGGCGCCGGCGAACGTGCTGTGCGGCAGGTAGTACAGGCCCGCGGCGACCGCGCCCTGGTCGCCGAGCGAAAAGGCAATGAACAGCGTGGCCGCGGAGAACACCACCAGATAGGCGACCAGTACCCGCAACTGCTGCGCGGCCATGACGCCGAACGCGGCCAGCACCAGGGTGACCAGACCAGTCCACAGCAGGGCATCGCGACCAAAGCCCTGCAGCGCGCCCGCACCATCGCCGAACCACAGCTGGCTTACCCGCAACAGCGCGTACAGGCCGACCTTGGTCATCACCGCGAACAGCGCCGCCACCGCGGCTGGCGCACGCGAATAGGTCTCCGGCAACCACAGGTACAGCGGCAACAGCGCCGCCTTGCTGCAGAACACCAGCAACAACAGGCCCAGCGCGGCCTGCGCCATGGGCAACTCCGCGGCCGGCAGCTGGGCGATGCGCTGCGACAGCTCGGCCATGTTGAGTGAGCCGAGCAAGGCGTACAGCAGGCCCAGCGCGATCAGGAACAAGGTCGAGGCGGTGACGTTGAACACCACGTAGTGCAGGCCCACGCGCATGCGCAGGCCACGCCCGCCGCTCACCAGCAAACCGTAGGAGGCGATCAGCATCACCTCGAAGAACACGAACAGGTTGAAGATGTCGCCGGTAAGGAAGGCGCCGTTGAGGCCCATCAGCTGGAACTGGAACAGCGCGTGGAAGTGCGGTGCGCGTCGATCCCAGCCGGCGCAGGCATGCAGCAGGCAAGCCACGCCCAGGCACAGCGTGGTCAGCAGCATCCACGCCGAGAGCCGGTCGGCCATCAATGCAATGCCCAGGCGCGCGGGCCAGTCGCCGAGCAGGTAGACGCGGACCTGCCCGTCGGCCGTGGCCGAGAACAGGGCCACCACGGCGATCGCCAGCAGCAGCATGCTGCTCCAGGCCACGCCCCGCTGCACGCGCGCGCCAAAGCGACGATGTTCGACAAACAGCGAGACGATGGCGCCCAGCAGCGGGATCAGGATCGGCAGGACAGGCAGATGGTTCAACGCGAAGGCTCCTCGCGCGCGTCGGCGTCGGCCGCTGGCGGCGCCGGCTCACGCCCATCGACATGATCGCTGCCGTTGTCGGCGCGGCTGCGTATCGCCAGCACCAGGCTGACCGCGGTCATCGCGAAGGCGATCACGATCGCGGTGAGCACCAGCGCCTGGGGCAGGGGATCAGTGTGCTGGGCCAGGTTCGGCGCCACGCCATCGCGCAGCACGGGGGCCTGGCCTTCGCGCAGGCGACCGCCGGCGAAGATCAGCAGGTTGGTCGCATACGACAGGAAGGTCAGGCCGAGGATCACATCGAAGCTGCGCGCACGCAGCAGCAGGTAGATGCCACACGCGGCAAGCAGGCCGATTGCCGAGGCCAGGGCCAGTTCCATCAGCGCGTGCCTCCCGTCTGTGGCGAGCGCCGCGCCGGATCGATCTGCCCCCGCAGCGACTGCCGGGTCAGCGAAGGCTTCACCGTGCCCATCATCGACAACATCAGCATCACCGCGCCAAAGACCACCAGGTAGACGCCGGTATCAAAGCCCATCGCGCTGGCCAGTTCGAGCGTGCCGATCAGCGGCAATTCGATTTCCGCATGGCCACTGGTGAGCAAGGGGACGCCGAACAGCATCGATGCCGTTGCGCTGAGCAGGGCAATGGCCAGGCCGATGCCGATCAGCCGCACGTAGTCGAAGCCGAAGCGCGATTCCACCGAGGCGCTGCCCTGGATCACGTATTGCATGAGCAGCGGCACCGCCAGCACCAGGCCGGCGATGAAACCGCCGCCCGGCGCGTTGTGGCCACGCAGGAACAGGAACACCGAGACGGTGAGGATCAGCGGGAACATGATCTGGGCCAGGTCGGCCGGCACCGGCAGTTTCATCGGCGGGCCCGGCATCACCTTGTCCGGCGCCATGCGTGCACGCCGCAGCAGGGCGTGCACGACCAGGCCGGCGATGGCGAACACGGTGATCTCGCCGAAGGTATCGAAGCCACGGAAGTCGACCAGGATCACGTTGACCACGTTGTAGCCGTATGCCTCGGGCAGGGAGCGCGCGAGCAGCTCGCCGGCCATCGTGCGGCTGGGCCGGGTCATCAGCACGTAGGACAACGCGGCCAATCCGCCGCCGCAGGCCACGGCGATCACCGCATCGCGCCAGCGCCGCCAACGGCCGCGTTCCGGCGGCGAGGTGCTGGGCAGGTAGTTCATCGCCAGTAGCATCAAGGCAAGCGTGACCATCTCCACCAGCAACTGGGTCAGGGCCAGGTCCGGTGCGGAGAGGAAGACGAAGGTCAGGCTCACCGCCAGCCCGGTGCCGCCCAGCACCAGTACCGCCAGCAGGCGCTGCCGATACAGGAACAGGGCGCCGAGCGCACAGGCGGCAAGCAGGCCCCACAACGCCCAACCGAGCAGCGGGATCGGCTGGGGCGCGCGATACGGTGGCAGCTCGCCGGCGCCGATGAACGGCGTCACGCCCACGACCAGGGCCGCCAGCACCAGCATCAGCAACATGCGTTGCATGCGCCCGTCCACGATCCACCCGGTGAAGCGCAGGGCCAGGCCGGAGAGCGCATCCAGGTGCCACTGGAACAACCAGCGCCCCGGCGAGCGCGTCACCACCGCGTACAGGTCCAGCAGGCGACGCAGGCCGAAGTACAGCACTACGCCGCCGATGACGCCCGCCACGCTCATCGCCAGCGGCCAGTTCAATCCGTGCCAGATCGCCAAGTCGTAGCGCGGCATCTGCTGGCCGAGGATGGCGCCCGCCGCTACCCGCAGCACCGGCGCCACGGTGAGCGCGGGCAGCATGCCGACGGCAACGCACACCGCCACCAGCACCGCGACGGGAATGCGCATCCAGCGCGGTGGCTCGTGCGGCAATGCGGGCAGTGCACGCGGGCCCTGGCCAAAGAAGGTGTCGTGGACGAAGCGCAGGCTGTAGGCCACGCCGAACACCGCGGCCAGCAGCGCGGCGACCGAGGTCAGCACCCGCATCGGCACCGGGGCCTCGGTTTCCAGCGCCACGGCGAAGAACATCTCCTTGGACAGGAAGCCGTTGAGCAGCGGGATGCCGGCCATGGCCAGCGAAGCGACGATCGCCAGGGCGCTGGTGTAGGGCAGATAGCGGCGCAGGTTGCCGAGCCGGCGCATGTCGCGGGTGCCGGTTTCGTGGTCGATGATGCCCGCGGCCATGAACAGCGAGGCCTTGAAGATGGCGTGGTTGAGGATGTGGAACACGCCGGCCACCACCGCCATCGGCGTGGACAGGCCGAACAGCATGGTGATCAGGCCCAGGTGCGAGATGGTCGAATACGCCAGCAGGCCCTTGAGGTCGTGCTGGAAGATCGCATGCCACGCGCCCAGCACCAGGGTGACCGCACCGATGCCACTGACCGTATAGAAGAACAGGTCACTGCCGGCCAGGGCCGGATGCAGGCGGGCGAGCAGGAACACGCCGGCCTTCACCATCGTCGCCGAGTGCAGGTAGGCCGAGACCGGCGTGGGTGCCGCCATGGCGTGTGGCAGCCAGAACTGGAAGGGGAACTGCGCGCTCTTGGTGAAAATGCCGCCGAGCACCAGGAACAGGGCCGCCGGATACCACGGGCTGGCGCGCAACGCCTGGCCCGAGGCCAGCACCACATCCAGGTCATAGCTGCCGACGATGCGGCCGATCAGCAGCACGCCGCCGAGCAACGCCAGGCCACCGCCGCCGGTGATGACCAGCGCCATGCGTGCGCCTTCGCGTGCATCGGCGCGATGGGTCCAGAAGCCGATCAGCAGGAACGAGCTGAGGCTGGTGAGCTCCCAGAACACCATCAACAGCAACAGGTTGCCCGACAGCACCAGGCCGAGCATCGCGCCCATGAAGACCAGCAGGAAGGCATAGAAACGCGCGGCGCTGTCTTCGCGGCTCAGGTAATAGCGGGCATACATCACCACCAGTGCGCCGATCGCCAGGACCAGCGTGGCGAACATCCAGGCCAGGCCATCCAGGCGCAGCGCGAAGCTCAATCCCACCTGCGGCAACCAGGCATGTTCCCCGCGCACCACGTGGCCGGCGAACACGGCAGGCGCCAGCCACGCCAGCAGCACCAGGCCGAGCACCGGCGCGCTGCCGGCCAGCCACGCGAGCTGTGCGCGCCCACGCGTGTGCAGCGCGGCCACCGCCGCGGCGGCCACGAAGGGCAACGCCAGCAGGATTTCAAGGAATGGGATCATGCAGGGATCGGGCCTGGTGACGGGCGAGTCGCGAGCAGTGGCCCGAGTCTAGCAGCGGCATCGCGGCACGCCGGCCCGATCATGAACAATCTGTTCGGCTTTCGCTGCCGCGGCCGCTCATCCGGCATCGCGCGCATCGGCTTGATCATTGCGCACGAACAAGGTGTCGGTCTGCACCGTGTGCAGGATGCGCGCCGCCACATCGCCCAGCAGCAATCCGGATAGCGCGCTGCGTCCATGTCCGCCGACCACGGCCAGTTCGGTGTCGTGGTCGCGCACGTAATCGCGCAGCAGTCGCGAGGCTTCGGCGTCCGCCAATGCGGTGTCGATGCGACCACGCAACGCAGCAGGCAGGCCCAGGCTGTCGAGATTGGCACGCAACGCCGTCTCGGCGCGCTCGCGGGCCTGTGCCTGTGCGGTGCTCGCCGGCGTGTCGCGCTGGCCCAGGCGCGGCACCTGAAAACCGTGCACGGCCGCCAGGCTCACCGGCTCGCCGAACAAGCGCAAGGCCGTGTGCAGTGCACGCGTGGCGGTGCTGCTGAAATCGGTAGCCCAGGCCATGCTGCGATAAGGTCCGTGCACGCGGCAATGCACGACCAGCAGCGGCAGTGCCGCATGTCGCGACAGCCAGGCCACCGACGAACCCAGGCTGGGTTGGGTGAACAAGGCGTTGCGGGCGATGCCGGCCACGATCAGGCCGCAGCCGTGCGCCTGCGCCGCGCGCAACAAGGCCGGGCCGACCGCACCACTTTCCACCTGCACTTCCATCGCGATGTCGCCCTCGTCGGGCAGCTCGCGGCGCAGCCGGCGTTCGACCAATTTCGAGAGCAGGGCCGGCCGCTGCCAAGGCGAGGTGCCGAGGACGGCGTCGTGGAAATCGAGCTCCTGCGTGGAAGGCAGCACGGTGACCACCACCAGCTTGGCGTTCCATTGGCGCGCCAGTTGCACGGCGCGATCGAAGGCGCGATCGCCGCGGGCGCTGAGGTCGGTCGCCAGCAGCAACGAGGAAGGCGGGAGGGTGGCCACGTCTGACATCTCATCACTCCCTGCGCGGGTCGCGGCCCGGAGTCTACGCCGGCCGGCGTGAGGGGCCGTTATCATGCGTCGCATGCCTGCCGACCCTGCGTTCTCCCCTTCGATGCCGCTCCGCCATGCCTGGCTGTTCGGTGGCAGTGGCCAGATTGGCGAACGTGTATTGGCGCGCCTGCTCGGCCGTGGCTGCGAAGTGACCGCCTGGTCGCGGCAGCCGCGACCGGCGCAGCCCGGGCTGCAGTGGCGCGAAGGGGGCCTGGCCGAAGCGGGTGCGGTCCCGGCGTCGGTGGATGCGATCTTCAGCTGCGGGCCGCTGGATCATTTCGCGCGCTGGTTTGCGCAGCAGCCCGGCGCGCCGGCGCGGGTCGTGGCGTTCGGCTCGACCAGCGTCGAGGTCAAGGCCGATTCGGCCGATCCCTACGAACGCGATGTCGCCCAGCGCCTGGCCGAGGCGGAGGCCACGTTGCTGGCCGCGGCGGCAGCGCGCCATAGCGCGGCGACGCTGTTGCGTCCGACGCTGGTCTACGGCGCTGGCCGCGATGCCACCTTGAGCGTGATTGCCGCGATGGCGCGGCAGCATGGGTTCTTCGTGTTGCCGCGCAGCGCGGCGGGCCTGCGCCAGCCGGTGCATGTCGAAGATCTGGCTGACGCGGCGCTGGCGGCCTGGGCCGCGCCGTCGAGTTTTCAGCGCGCCTATGCGGTGGGCGGGGGCGAGGTGTTGCGCTACGACGAGATGGTGGCGCGGGTGTTGCGTGCGTTGTCGCCGCCGGTGCGGCTGCATCGATGGCCGACGCCGTTGTTTGCTGCGGCGCTGCGTGCGGCGCATGCGGCCGGGCGTTTGCGCGGACTCAACGGGGAGGCCTTGCGTCGCATGCGTGCCGATCTGGTGTTCGACCTGGGCCCGGCGCAGCGCGATTTCGGTTATGCGCCGCGTGCGTTTGCCCCGAGTGCGGCGGAAGTCGGGGCCTGAGCCTTCAACGCGGCCTGTGGCGGCGGTGCGGCTGCTGGCTTAGTAGCGCCAGCCCAGGCGCCGGTAGAGTTTGGCCAGCACCCAGGCCGGGCCGATCAGCAGATACACCAGGTCGGTGAGGAAGCTCGGTTTGCGGCCTTCGAACTTGTGCCCGATGAACTGCGCCACCCAGGCCACGACGAAGACGCCGATGGCCAGCCACATCAGGTTCTGCAGGCCGATGCGCATTTCCAGCAGGCGGCACAGGCAGCCGCAGAAGAAGAACACCGCCAGCATGCCCAGGCCCATGCGTCGCGAGAGCTGGTTGTAGAACATCCAGGCGCCGAACATCGCCAGTGCGGCCCAGATGCCACTGCGCAGGAGGGTGCCGCCGACCGGGATGCACCACAGCAGGGCCACCACCGACCACAGGATCGCCGGGACGGCGAAGACATGGATGCGCTGGTTGATGCGATTGCGATGGTCGCCGGAGTAGCTGGCGAAGTAGCGGTCGATCGGGCGCATTGCGGTGGTGTCCATGTTCCCTCCCAGGAATCTTCGACAGGATAGCGCGGTGGGGGGGCGGTGGGTTTGGTCGGGTGGCTGTTGGCTGGCTGCTGCTGGTTGCTGCGTGGCTATCGGCTGGCGGCTGGCGAGCGGCGGCGGGAGGTTGCGTCGGCTTGCGGGATGGGCACCGCCCTGTCGGGGATCGGCGTCTCGGTTCCGGCGTACGTCCTTGTACTCAGTCACCGATCGTGGGCCATCCATGGCCCACTGACGCCGATCCCCGACAGGGCGGCGCAAGGCGCTTGTCCTTTCACGCTTCGATCAAACCGCGATCCGCTTCGCTCCCCTCTCCGATCAGACCGCTTCGCTCCCCTCTCCCGCCTGCGGGAGAGGGGCTGGGGGTGAGGGCAGGGGTGAGGGCCGGGATCTGGATGCGGCCTGCTCTTTCACGCGTCGATCAATGCTCATCGAGCGCCGACGGAGAAACTGAAAAGCTGAAATGAAGAGAGGGCGTTTCCGCCCCCTCTCTCAGTCGATCGAAATGCCTGCCAGGCGCTGTAGCGCTTCGGCATATTTGGCGCGGGTGCGGTCGATCACTTCGGTCGGCAACGCCGGGCCCGGCGCGGTCTTGTTCCAGTCCAGCGTTTCCAGGTAGTCACGCACGAACTGCTTGTCATAGCTCGGCGGGCTGGTGCCGACTTCGTACTGGTCCGCGGGCCAGTAACGCGAGGAGTCCGGCGTCAGCATCTCGTCCATGATGTACAGGCGGCCGTCGGCATCGGTGCCGAATTCGAACTTGGTGTCGGCCAGCAGGATGCCTCGCTCGGCGGCGAAGTCGGCAGCGAAACGATAGATGCGCAATGTGGCGTCACGCACGCGCTCGGCCAGTTCGGCGCCCACGGTCTTCACCATGGCGTCGAAGTCGATGTTCTCGTCGTGGTCGCCCACGGCCGCTTTCGTCGACGGGGTGAAGATCGGCTCGTCCAGCTTCTGCGCCTGGCGCAGGCCGTCGGGCAGGTCGATGCCGCTGACCTTGCCGGTGCGCTGGTAATCCTTCCAGCCGCTGCCAATCAGATAGCCGCGCGCAATCGCTTCCACCGGCACCGGCTTGAGCTTCTTGGTCACCACCGCGCGCTTGGCGTACAGGGCCTTGTCCACGCCTTCGGGCAGGACGCTGGCCACGTCGATGCCGGTCAGGTGGTTCGGCATGAGGTGCTCGGTCTTCTTGAACCAGAAGTTGGAGACCTGGCAGAGCATCTCGCCCTTGCCCGGAATCGGGTCCGGCAATACGACGTCGAACGCGGACAGGCGGTCGGTGGCCACCATCAACAGGTAATCGCCCGGCGGCGCGTCGGCCGGCAGGCGATCACGGGGAATATCGAACACATCGCGAACCTTGCCGCGGTGACGCAAGGGCAGGCCGGGAAGATCGGATTGCAACAGCGTGGTCGACACAGGCACTCCTAAGGACTTCGCAATTAGCGCTGTCCCGGGGACCCTGCGGGGGCCCGCGGCGGCGACAGCGGGCCGCGTAGTGTACGGCGCTTCCGGCCCGGATGCGTGTCCACCGCCACGTGCGGCCGCCCAGCCCCCGACAGGGCCCGTCCGGGCCCGCCCGACGGGCGGTTCGGCCACCCCCGGGAGGGCTCCGGCCGGCGCGCTGGCGTAGAATGGCCGGCCCTGTCCTGCCCCCTCCGCCAAGCATGCGCTGGTACGGAAAATTGCTGGGTTTCATCGCCGGTGCGCTGCTGTTCCGGGCCAATCCGCTGTTCGGCGCGGTGATCGGCCTGCTGCTCGGCCACGCGGTCGATCGCGGCTGGTTCAATCGGCAAGGCGATGATCCGTACCGCGAGCTCGGCCTCACCGCCGATGCCACGGCCGCCGAGATCGATCTGGCCTACCGCCGGCTGATGTCGCAATTTCACCCCGATAAGGTGGCCGGCGCCGCGCCGGAGCTGCAGCGCCAGGCCGAGCGCCGCGCCAGCCAGATCAACGCCGCCTACGACCGCATCCAGCGCCGCCGCCGGCGCTGACACTGGAGACCGCCATGTCCGACTGCATCATCTCCCCGTCCATCCTCTCGGCCGATTTCGCGCGGCTGGGCGAGGAGGTCGACAACGTCATCGCCGCCGGCGCGGATTGGGTGCATTTCGACGTGATGGACAACCATTACGTGCCCAACCTCACCATCGGCCCGATGGTCTGCCAGGCGCTGCGCAAGCACGGCGTCACCGCGCCGATCGACGTGCACCTGATGGTCGAGCCGGTGGACCGCATCGTGCCGGACTTCGCCGAGGCCGGGGCCACGTACATCAGCTTCCATCCGGAGGCCAGCCGCCATGTCCATCGCACGGTCCAGCTGATCAAGTCGCATGGCTGCAAGGCCGGGCTGGTGCTGAACCCGGCCACGCCGGTGGATTTCCTCGACTGGGTGCTGGAAGACCTGGACCTGGTCCTGCTGATGTCGGTCAATCCGGGCTTCGGTGGCCAGGCCTTCATTCCGTCCACGCTCGACAAGCTGCGCGCGGTGCGCAAGAAGATCGATGCGCTGGGCAAGCCGATCCGCCTGGAGATCGATGGCGGGGTCAAGGCCGACAACATCGGCGCGATCGCCGCGGCCGGCGCCGATACCTTCGTGGCCGGCTCGGCCATCTTCAACGCGCCCGATTACGCTGACGTCATCGCACGGATGCGCGCGGCCGTGGCAGCGGTGCGATGAGCGCGCCGGCGCTGCACATCCGCGCGGCCACGCCGGACGATGCGGCGCTGCTGCACGAGCTGGTCACTGCGCTGGCGGTGTACGAGCGCGAGCCCGATGCGGTAACCGCCAGCGTGGAAGACCTGCGCGCGGCGCTGTTCGCACCGGGCGCCACCGCGCATGCGCTGGTATGCGAAAGCCAGGGCCAGGCGATCGGTTTTGCCGTGTATTTCTTCAACTTCTCGACCTGGCTGGGCCGCAATGGCCTGTACCTGGAAGACCTGTTCGTGCGTCCGGAACACCGGGGCCTCGGCGCAGGGCTGGCCTTGCTGCGGCATCTGGCGCAGCTGGCCGTGGCGCGCGGCTGTGGCCGCTTCGAGTGGTCGGTGCTGGACTGGAACCAGCCGGCGATCGACTTCTATCGCGCGGCAGGTGCGAGGCCGATGGATGAGTGGACGGTGTATCGAATGGACGGGCAGGCGCTGCTGGATTTCGCCGGCAATCCCGGCTGAGCGGCGGCCTTGCCCGCTCGCCGCGTCGATCGGTACCCGCCGGGGGAGGGGCCGGTGGCCCGATCGACGCGGACGTCGCCGCGTAACGCTGCGCCATGGCGGGAGAGAAGCCCTGGCGCGAAAGACGGCCTGCTGGCCGTCCCTGAAAAATTGGAGGCTTATCCTGCCTCCGCCCGTCGTCCCTGCTATGGCCTTCCATGCTGGGCATCGTCGATGACATCGCGGTGACAAACCGGCCCGTGCATGCCGCGAAGAATTGAATGCGTTCACGAACGCCGCGCCGATGCCCTGCTAGCGTGCCTTGGACACGACTCGCAGGACACCGCGCATGCAGCCACCCCGATGGCGATTGATCCTCAACGGCAAATCCGCCGGCGATGACGACCTGCGTAAGGCCGTTGCCGATGCGCGCGCGCGTGGCATCGACCTGGACGTGCGCGTGACCTGGGAAGCCGGTGATGCCGAGCGCTACGTGGCAGAAGCGATCGCCGATGGCGTGGACACGGTGATTGCCGCCGGCGGCGATGGCACGCTCAGCGAAGTCGCCACTACGCTGGCGCATCGCGAAGAATCGGCCGAGGCCTTGCCGACCCTGGGCCTGGTGCCGCTGGGCACGGCCAACGACTTCGCCAGTGCTGCGGGCATCGACAGCGATCCCGGCGTCGCCCTGCAACTGATTGCCGAACATCCGGCGCGGCCGATCGATCTGCTGCGCATCCGCGCCCACGGGCAGACCCACTGGTGCGCGAACGTGGCCAGCGGCGGCTTCGGCACCCAGGTCACCGTCGAGACCGATGAGGGCCTGAAGAACCTGCTCGGCGGGCTGGCCTACCTGGTCACCGGCTTGTCGCGCCTGGGAAGGATCGATCCGCTGCAGGCGCGCCTGAGCGGGCCGGATTTCGAATGGCAGGGCGAGTTCATCGCCCTGGGCGTGGGCAACGGCCGCCAGGCCGGCGGCGGCCAGGCGCTGTGCCCGGATGCGCTGGTCGACGATGGCCTGCTCGATCTGACGATCATTCCCGAGCTCAGTGGCGAGGTCACCGCCACGCTCGGCGCGCTGGTCACCGGCGGCAAGCGCGCCGCGCTGGAGCGCGTGGCCGTGCGCCAGCGCCTGGCGTGGCTGGAAATCGAGGCAGATGCGCCGATGACGCTCAACCTCGATGGCGAACCGGTGGAATCGCGCAACTTCCATATCGCCTGCGTGCCCCGGCGCCTGTGCATGCACCTGCCGCCCGATACCCCGCTGCGCGGTGACCCCCGGGCCTGATCGTTTCCGCCGATACCACGCCGACATGGGCGCGGTGTTTGGGTTAAAGTGGGGCGGTGCCCACTCTGACGACCCCGCGTTCCTTCTCTTCCGCTCGCCGTTGGTGGCGATGGTGGCCCGTTGCCGTCGTCCGTCTCCACACCGCAGCCTCCCGGAAGGAAAGTCGTCTTGATCACTGCCGAGCAGTTCCAGCGCCAGGCCACTGAAGGCCATACCCGCATCCCTGTTGTCCGCGAAGTGCTGTCCGACCTGGACACGCCGCTTTCGGTCTACCTGAAGCTCGCCGACGGCCCGTATACCTATTTGTTCGAATCCGTCGAAGGCGGTGAGCGCTTCGGCCGCTATTCGATCATCGGCCTGCCCGCGCGCCGCATCTACAGCTTCCGCGGCCATACGCTGGAAGTGAGCGAGCTGGGCGAGGTCATCGAAACCCGCGAGGTCGCCGATCCGCTGGCCGAGGTCGAGGCGCTGCGCGCCGAGCACTCGGTGCCGCGCTTCGAGGGGCTGCCTGGCTTCACTGGCGGGCTGGTGGGGTGGTTCGGCTTCGAATGCATCCAGTACATCGAGCCGCGCCTGGCCGCGCCCGACAAACCCGACGAACTCGGCACACCCGACATCCTGTTGATGCTGTCCGAGGAGCTGGCGGTATTCGACAACCTCAAGGGCCGGCTGTACCTGATCGTGCATGCTGATCCGCGCCAGCCGCAGGCCTGGGCGCGGGCCAATCGCCGCCTCGACGAACTGGCCCACCGGCTGCGCCAGGCCGGCGCGGGTTATCCGCAGGCGCAGGTTTCCGACGCGATCGACGAACAGGATTTCCGCGCCTCCTTCACCCGCGAGGAATACCACGAGGTGGTGCGCAAGGCGCAGGAGTTCGTGCGCGCCGGCGACATCTTCCAGGTGGTGCCCAGCCAGCGCCTGCGCGTGCCGTTCCGCGCACGCCCGGTCGACGTGTATCGCGCGCTGCGTGCGTTGAATCCGTCGCCGTACATGTACTTCATCGATGTCGGTGGTACCCAGGTGGTCGGCTCCTCGCCGGAAATCCTCGCCCGGCTGCGCGATGGCGTGGTCACCGTGCGCCCGATCGCCGGTACCCGTCCACGCGGTGCGACGCCCGAGCACGACGCCGCGCTGGAAGCCGAGCTGCTGGCCGATCCGAAGGAGCGCGCCGAGCACGTGATGCTGATCGACCTGGGCCGCAATGACGTCGGCCGCGTCGCCGAGGCGGGTACGGTGGAAGTGGGCGAACAGTTCGTGATCGAACGCTACAGCCACGTCATGCATATCGTCAGCGAAGTCACCGGCAAGCTGAAGCCGGGCCTGAGTTACAGCGACGTGCTGCGCGCCACCTTCCCGGCGGGCACGGTGAGCGGCGCGCCGAAGATCCGCGCGCTGGAGATCATCAACGCGCTGGAACCGATGCGCCGCAACGTGTATTCCGGGGCCGTGGGCTATATCGGCTGGCATGGCGACGCCGACACCGCGATTGCGATCCGCACCGCGGTGATCCAGGACGGCCATCTCTACGTGCAGGCCGGCGGTGGCGTGGTGTACGACTCCGATCCGGACGCCGAATGGCAGGAAACGATGAACAAGGGGCGCGCGCTGTTCCGCGCCGTCGCCCAGGCGGCGAAGGGGCTGTGATGGACGCGAGCACCGCACGCATCGGTTTTCGCAATGACTACAGCGAAGGCGCACACCCGCGCCTGTTGCAGGCGCTGGCCAATGCCAGCAGCGAGCAGAACGCCGGGTATGGGCTGGATCGGCACAGCGAACGCGCTGCCGCGCTGATCCGCGCCGGCTGCGCCAGCCCGCAGGCGCAGGTGCATCTGCTCGCCGGCGGCACCCAGACCAACCTCACCGCGATCGGCGCCTTCCTGCGCCCGCACCAGGCGGTGATCGCCGCCGAGAGCGGGCATATCGCGGTGCACGAGACCGGCGCCATCGAGCTGACCGGGCACAAGGTGCTGACCGCGCCGACGACCGACGGCAAACTGACCGCCGCCGCGGTGGAGGCGTTGCTCGCCACGCACGACAACGAACACCTGGTGCAGCCGAAGCTGGTGTATGTCTCCAATACCACCGAGCTGGGCACGATCTACGCGCGTGCCGAACTCGAAGCGCTGTCGCAGCTGTGCCGCGCGCGTGGCCTGCTGCTGTTCCTGGATGGCGCCCGCCTCGGTGCGGCGCTGACCGCCGAGGGCAATGACCTGACCCTGGCCGACATCGCCGCGCTCACCGACGCCTTCTATATCGGCGGCACCAAGAATGGCGCGCTGCTGGGCGAGGCGCTGGTGATCGTGAATCCCGCGCTGCAGGCCGACTTCCGTTATCTGCTCAAGCAGCGCGGTGCGCTGCTGGCCAAGGGCATGGTGCTGGGCACGCAGTTCGCCACGCTGTTCGAGGATGGGCTGTTCTTTGCCCTGGCCGAACACGCCAACCGGATGGCGCGCCATCTGCGTGCCGGGTTGGAAGCTGCGGGGGCGCGTTTCGTGGTCGCCTCGCCGACCAACCAGCAGTTCATCGTCGTCACGCCGGCGCAGCTGGAAGCACTGGCAGCGCGCTACGACTTCGAACGCTGGGAAACCCGTGCCGATGGCGCAGTGGTGATCCGCTTCGTCACGTCGTGGGCCACCACTGCGGCGATGGTGGACACGCTGTGCGAAGACTTCGCCGCGCTGTCGGCCTGATCCCGATCGGTCACCTCCTTCTCATCGAATACGCCTACGCGATCCTGCCGGTCGCCCCCTGAGATTCCCGCCATGTTGCTGATGCTCGACAACTACGACAGCTTCACCTACAACCTCGTGCAGTACCTGCAGGCGCTGGGCGCCGAGGTGACAGTGGTGCGCAACGACGCGATGACCGTCGCGCAGATCGAAGCGCTCAAGCCCGAGCGCATCGTGGTCTCGCCCGGTCCGTGCACGCCTAATGAGGCCGGCATCTCGCTGGCGCTGATCGAGCGCCTCGGCCCGACCACGCCGATCCTCGGCGTGTGCCTGGGCCACCAGAGCATTGGCCAGGTCTACGGCGGCGACGTAATCCGCGCCGGCAACATCATGCATGGCAAGACCTCGCCGATCCGCCACGAGGGCAAGGGCGTGTTTGCCGGGTTGCCGGATCGCTACGAGGCCACGCGCTACCACTCGCTGGTGGTGGACAAGCACACCTTGCCGGAGGCGCTGGAGGTCACCGCCTGGACCGAGAACCCGGATGGTTCGATGGAGGAGATCATGGGCCTGCGACACCGCCAGTATCCGGTGGAAGGCGTGCAGTTCCACCCCGAATCGATCCTCACCGAGCACGGCCACGCGCTGCTGAAGAACTTCCTGTCGCGCTGAGCCGCACGCCCGCATTACTGGAACGTCTGTTGGATATCCCGATGCCGATCACCCCGCAAGAAGCCCTGCAACGCACCATCGAACACCGCGAGATCTTCTTCGACGAGATGGTCGGGCTGATGCGCCAGATCATGCGCGGCGAGGTCTCCGACACGATGGTCGCGGCGATCCTCACCGGCTTGCGGGTGAAGAAGGAGACGGTCGGCGAGATTGCCGGCGCAGCGCAGGTGATGCGGGAGTTCTCGCGCACGGTCGAGGTGGCCGACCGCCGCCACATGGTCGATATCGTCGGTACCGGCGGCGATGGCTCGCACACCTTCAATATCTCCACCTGCACGATGTTCGTCGCCGCCGCGGCGGGCGCGCGGGTGGCCAAGCATGGCAACCGCAGCGTCTCGTCCAGGTCCGGCAGCGCCGACGCACTCGAAGCGCTGGGGGCGGTCATCGAACTGCAGCCCGAGCAGGTGGGCCGTGCGATCGCCGACAGCGGCATCGGTTTCATGTTCGCGCCGGTGCACCACCCGGCAATGAAGGTGGTGGCGCCGGTGCGCCGCGAGATGGGCGTGCGCACGATCTTCAACATCCTCGGCCCGCTGACCAATCCCGCGGGCGCACCGAGCATCCTGATGGGCGTGTTCCATCCCGACCTGGTCGGCATCCAGGCGCGCGTGCTGCACGAACTGGGCGCCGAGCGCGCGCTGGTGGTGTGGGGCAGGGACGGCATGGATGAGCTTTCGCTGGGGGCAGGCACCCTGGTGGGCGAACTGCGTGACGGCCAGGTGCGTGAGTACGAGGTGCACCCGGAGGATTTCGGGATCGCGATGTCGCACAGCCGCAACCTCAAGGTGGCCGACCCGGACGAATCCAAGGCGATGCTGTTGGGCGTGCTCGACAACCAGCCGGGGCCTGCGCTGGACATCGTCGCGTTCAACGCCGGTGCGGCGCTTTACGTGGCCGGCGTGGCCGAAGACATCGCCGACGGCATTGCCCGCGCCCGCGCCGCCATCGCCGATGGCAGTGCGCGCGCCAAGCTGCACGAATATGTCGCCCTCACCCGCGCCCTGGCCGCGGCGTGAGCGCGTGGCGCGGTTACCCGGGCAATGGCCGCCCGGCGGGCTTTGCCCGATAATGCGCGGCCTTAAGGATTTTCTGCGATGAGCGACATCCTCAATACCATCCTGGCCCGCAAGGCCGAAGAAATCGCCGAGCGCCGCATCCGCGTGCCGCTGGCCGAGGTCGTCGCGCGCGCCGCCGATGCATCGCCGGTGCGCGGCTTTGCCAATGCGCTGCAGGCCGCCATCGCCCAGGGCGAACCGGCGGTGATCGCCGAAGTGAAGAAGGCCAGCCCGTCCAAGGGCGTGATTCGTCCGGAGTTCCATCCGGCCGATATCGCGGTGAGCTACGAGCTGGGCGGTGCGAGCTGCTTGTCGGTGCTGACCGACATCGATTTCTTCCAGGGCGCGGACGAGTATCTGCGCCAGGCGCGCGAAGCCTGCACGCTGCCGGTGCTGCGCAAGGATTTCACCATCGATGCCTACCAGGTGCATGAAGCACGCGCGCTGGGGGCGGACTGCATGCTGCTGATCGTCGGCGCGCTGGAAGACGCGCAGCTTGCCGATCTGTCCAGCCTGGCTTTGTCGCTGGGCATGGACGTGCTGGTCGAAGTGCACGATATCGACGAGCTGGAGCGGGCCATCCAGGTGCCGGTGCCGCTAATCGGGATCAACAACCGCAACCTGCGCACGTTCGAGGTATCGCTCGATACCACGTTGTCGATGCGTGCCGCCGTGCCGCGCGACCGCGTGCTGGTGACCGAGAGCGGCATCCTGACGCCGGCCGATGTGGCGCTGATGCGCGGGCAGGGCATCCATGCGTTCCTGGTCGGCGAAGCCTTCATGCGCGCCGAAGAGCCAGGCGACGCTTTGCGCGAGCTGTTCTTCTCGTGAGTGCGTATCCAGCGCCGGGCACGGACGCACCGTTGGTGGTGTTCGATTTCGACCACACGCTCTACGCCGGCGATTCGGGCAGCCATCTGTTTGCCTGGCTGATCCGCCGCAATCCGCTGCGTCTGCTTGCGGCGCTGCTGTTGACCCCGCTGCTGGGGCCGCTGGTGGCGTTCCTGCCGACACGACGCCATGGCATTTCCGGCTACGTGTGGATTGCGACCTTTGGCCTGAGTGGGGCGCGTGCGTTCAACCAGGTCATCGATGCCTATGTGCTGGCGCATGAGGCCCAATTGCGCAGCCGCTTGCTGCCGCATGCGCTGGCGGTGTTCGCCGGGCACCGCCGCGCGGGTGACCGCGTGGTGGTGGCGACGGGTGCACCGCCGGAACTGGCGCGGGCCATCCTGGCGTTCGTCGCACATGAGGACGTGAAGGTGATCGGCAGCCTGATCGGGCCGCGCCTGGGCGGCGTGGGCGCGGTGCGCCACTGCCATAACGAGGAAAAGATGCGGATGCTGCGCGAGCAGGGGTATGGCGATATCGCCATCGCCTATTCGGACAGCACCGCGGATCTGCCGCTGTTGAAGGCCGCGCGTGCGCCGGTGGTGGTCAATCCCAAGGCGCGCCGGGTGGCGTACTTCCGCCAGGTGTTGCCGCCGGGCACGCCGATCCTCAACTGGGGTTGCACTGACCGCGCAGGTGAAGCGCCTTGATCAGGCTCCCCTCTCCCGCTTGCGGGGGAGGGGTTGGGGGTGCGGCGGCGTCGCTGCGGCCCCTCATCCGCCCCTTCGGGGCACCTTCTCCCGGAGGGAGAAGGCGGCTGTCTTACCTGGGGAGCTTTGGGGCTGGCTTCCGGAGGCTTTGCGGCTATGCCCGCTCAGCGGGTGCCGTAGAGCACCACGGTCTTGCCGCGCGCGTGCAACAGGCCGTCGGCCTGCAGCTTCTTCAGCACCCGGCCGGCCATTTCACGCGAACAACCCACCAATCGCGCCAGCTCCTGCCGCGATACCCGCAACTGGGTGCCTTGCGGATGGCTCATCGCCTCCGGTTCGCGGGCCAGGTCGTGCAGGGTGCGCACGATGCGGTCGGTCACGTCCAGGAAGGCCAGGCGGCTGGCCTTGCGGGTCGTGTCCAGCAGGCGCTTGGACAGCTGCACGCCAATGGCATACAGCAGACGCGGCGCGTCCGCGGCCAGGCTGCTCTGCATCAGCTGGTGCAGGCGCTCGTAGCTGATCTCGGCCAGCTCGCACTGGCTGCGCGTGCGCAGGATCACTTCGCGGGTGTCGGACTCGATGAATAGGCCCATTTCACCGACAAACTCGCCGGCCCCGAAGTAACCCAGGACCAGCTCGCGGTCATCGTCTTCCTCGGCAATGATGCTGATCGAGCCGCTGATGACGTAATAAAGCGTGCCGGCGGGGTCGCCGGGGCGGAATACATCGGTGCGGGTGGGATAGCGACGCCGGTGGCTGTGGGCCAGGAACCGCTCGATCGTCGCGGTATCCAGGGTCAGCGGCGATGTCGCTTGGCGTACTGATGTCACACCCGTGCTGTTACCTAGGCTCATGGCGATTCCGCGGCTCAATCCCTGAAGCTTAACGGGATGGCTCGCCTGAGGAAACCGTTGTCGAAGGGGCCCGTTCCTCTGCCGGGCGCTTTGGCCCATAATTGCCCCCCTTTCCCGTCCCCAGAGGATAGACCGCCGTGGTCAAGCCGTTGCCTCGCCTGAGGTTGCAGGGTTTCAACAACCTCACCAAGGCGCTGAGCTTCAACATCTACGACGTCTGCTACGCGCGCACGGAAGAAGAGCGCCAGCGTTACATCGAGTACATCGACGAGCAGTACGACGCCGATCGCCTGACCCAGATCCTGACGGATGTCGCCGAGATCATTGGCGCCAATATCCTGAACATCGCGCGCCAGGACTACGATCCGCAGGGCGCTTCGGTGACGATCCTGATCTCGGAAGAGCCGGTGATCGACAAGAAGCAGGCGGGCAAGGAGATCATCTCCGACGCCGTGGTGGCGCACATGGACAAGAGCCACATCACCGTCCATACCTACCCGGAGACCCATCCGCAGGAGGGCATCGCCACGTTCCGCGCCGATATCGACGTCGCCACCTGTGGCGTGATCTCGCCGCTGAAGGCCTTGAACTACCTGATCGAGTCGCTCGAGTCGGACATCGTGATCATGGACTACCGCGTCCGTGGCTTCACCCGCGATGTGAAGGGCAAGAAGCACTACATCGACCACAAGATCAACTCGATCCAGAACTTCCTGGCCAAGAACGTCAAGTCGCGCTACGAGATGTTCGACGTGAACGTCTATCAGGAAAACATCTTCCACACGAAGATGCACCTGAAGGACTTCGACCTTGACCAGTACCTGTTCGAGGAAAAGGCCAAGAACCTGTCGTTCAAGGAGCGCATGAAGATCGAGGCGCTGCTCAAGCGCGAGATCGAAGAGCTCTTCCATGGCCGCAACCTGGCCGAGTAAGGGTTACATCGGGTTCGGGTGCCGCCGGCTAGGATGGCGGCGCTGAATCAACCGGCGGGACGGCCCGCCACGCGGGAAACCGCGTTACATAGCCGACGGCGGCCCGGTGTGCACACACCGGGCCGCTTTTTTTTTGCGTCGAATGAAGGAGTGAGCGATGTCCTGGATCTATCTGCTGCTGGCGGGCCTGTTCGAGATTGGCTTCGCCATGGGCCTGAAATACAGCAATGGCTTCACCCGGCTGTGGCCAAGCCTGGCCACGGCGGTGGCCGCGGCGATCAGCCTGTGGCTGCTGACCCAGGCGTTGCGCACGATTCCGGTGGGTACTGGCTATGCCATATGGACGGGCATTGGCGCGCTTGGCGTGGCGGTGCTGGGCATCTTCCTGTTTGGCGACAGTGCCTCGTGGCCGCGCCTGGCCTGCATCGGCCTGATCGTGGCCGGCGTAGTGGGCCTGAAGCTGGTGAGCTGACCAAAAAGGCACCGCCTTCCCTTCTCCCCCCCGGGAGAAGGTGCCCCGAAGGGGCGGATGAGGGGCGGACGAGGGCCCATCAAAGCCGATAAGCCACACCCTTCATCAACCTGGAAGCCAGCGCCATCACCGCCGGAATTGGCTGCGGCAGCACCCGCGCGCCGGCCTGTTCGGCATGTTCGGCATGCCGGGCCTCATCGGCCTTCATCACCCGCAGGATCTCGCGACTGCGCAAATCCGCCGGCGGCAACGACTCCAGGTGCTCATCCAGATGGGCCTCGACCTGGTGCTCGGTCTCCACCACGAAGCCCAGGCTCCAGTCATCGCCACGCAAGGCGGCGACCGCCCCCAAGGCATAGCTGCCCGCGTACCAAAGCGGATTGAACACACTGGGGCGGCTGTCCAGCTCGCGCAGCCGATCGGCGCACCAGGACAGGTGATCGGTCTCTTCCTGCGCCGCTTCCAGCAGCTGCGCACGGGTACGGGCATCGCGGGCCACCGCAGCCTGGCCGAAATACAGGCCCTGCGCGCAGATCTCGCCGACGTGGTTGATCCGCATCAGGCCGGCCGAATGGCGTCGCTCAGCCTCGTCCAACGGGACTTCCGGGGTCTTGCCGGCCGGGTTGGCCCGCAACGCGGCCGGATTGCCGAACACCGTCTCCAGTGCGCGCTGGGCTTCCAGCAGCACGTGGTCCAGCGGGGTGGGGCGGCGCAGGTCGGCGGAAAACGAAGGAGTGTCCATGGCGCGATTCTCGCCGCCCGGCCCGGCCGCTGCCAACCACGTCCGGGCGCCCGGCCAGGGGTCGCCTTGCACCGCGGCCGGCAGCCCGGTACAATCCCGCCTCTTTCGTGTCACCCCGTGTGCCACCTGACAACGCGCGGCAAAGTTCCGGCTACCCGGAATCCGCCCGACCACTTCAACCTCAGAGTTTCTCCATGACTACGTTCACCGCAAAGTCCGAGACCGTCCAGCGCGACTGGTATCTCGTTGACGCTTCCGGCAAGACGCTCGGCCGTCTCGCTTCCGAACTGGCCCGCCGCCTGCGTGGCAAGCACAAGCCCGTCTACACCCCGCACGTCGATACCGGCGATTACCTCGTCGTGATCAACGCCGACAAGATCGCGGTGACCGGCAAGAAGCTGCAGGACAAGATGTATTACCGCTTCACTGGCTACATCGGCAACCTGAAGAGCGAGAACCTCGCCCAGGCGCTGGAGCGCCATCCGGAGCGCGTGATCGAAATCGCCGTCAAGGGCATGCTGCCGAAGGGCCCGCTGGGCCGCGACATGTATCGCAAGCTCAAGGTTTACGCCGGCCCGAATCATCCGCACGCCGCCCAGCAGCCGCAGGTCCTGGACATCTAATCATGGCTATCACTCAGAACTACGGCACTGGCCGTCGCAAGTCCTCCACCGCCCGCGTGTTCCTGCGCAAGGGCACCGGCAACATCACCGTCAACGACCGTCCGCTGGACGAGTTCTTCGGCCGTGAGACCGCGCGCATGATCGTGCGCCAGCCGCTGGAGCTGACCAAGAACACCGAAAGCTTCGACATCTATGTCACCGCCGCTGGCGGCGGCACCACCGGCCAGGCCGGTGCGATCCGCCTGGGCATCGCCCGCGCGCTGGTCGAGTACGACGAAACCCTGAAGTCCGAGCTGCGCAAGGCCGGCTTCATGACCCGCGACGCCCGTGAGGTCGAGCGCAAGAAGGTCGGTCTGCACAAGGCCCGTCGCGCTACCCAGTTCTCCAAGCGCTGATCCATCGCGCAGGAGGTGGCGGACTTTCCGAAGTCCGCCTACGCAAAAGCCCGGCCTTGGCCGGGCTTTTGTCGTTCTGGCGGTGCGCATCGCAAGGGGTGGGGCGCAAACGGCACGCAAAAAGAAAGGCCCGATCTAAGATCGGGCCTTTCTGGATTTGGCTGCCCCGGATGGATTCGAACCACCGAATGTCTGAGTCAGAGTCAGATGCCTTACCACTTGGCGACGGGGCAATGGACAGCTTGGCGATTATCGCACGCCTGAAGGAGCGTGGAAACCTGCCGCGGGAGTGTGCGTGACCGCCTCGCTCCCGGGGCGCGCATTCTATCCAGTTCACTGCGCCAGCTCAAGCCCGGGGATCGCGGACGCACGCGACAGCCATCCAACCTGACGCGTTCACGGCCTCGTGACAGGGCAAAGCGATCCAATATGTGCGCGTTTTACGATGCAATGCGTCGCGTGCCCCTCGGCGAGGCGCGCGAATGCAGGGGGCAGGGGGATCTGGGCAAGACCGCGCGCGTGGTTTCTGCGCTGCTTTGGATTAATCTCATCCGCCTCTCGCACTCCCGTGTTCTCGGGGGCGAACGTCGATCTTTCCCACATCAGGAGTTCCCATGGCGGCCTTGCAGCAGCGCACCACCGACCTCATCCGTGCCCACGAAGATCAGGTGGTCAGCCAGTGGATGGCCAATTTCACCGGGGCTGGCCAGGACTCGCGGATCACCGCGCGCGAGGTCGAAACCCAGGTGCGCGAATTCTGGCGCCTGTTCCTGGCGGCGATCCGCGCGGCCGACACCAGCAACGTGCAAAGCGCGCAGTGGGACGAGATCCGCCATTTCCTCGAAGACTTCTCCCGTGATCGCGTGCTGCGCGGCTTCAGCTCTTCGGAGACCGCCACCTTCATCTTCTCGCTCAAGCGCCCGCTGTTCGAACTGGTGCAGCAGGGCTTTATCAATTCGCCGCAGGAACTGGGCGAGCAGATGTGGGCGCTGTCCGAATTGCTCGACTCGCTCGGCCTGCACACCGTCAAGGCATTTCAGCGCACGCGCGAAGACGTGATCCAGCGCCAGCAGGAAGAGATGCTGGAACTGTCCACCCCGGTGGTGAAGCTGTGGGAGGGCGTGCTGGCCCTGCCGATGATCGGCACGCTCGACTCGCAGCGCACCCAGGTGGTGATGGAGTCGCTGCTGCAGCGTATCGTCGACACCGGCTCGGAAATCGCCATCATCGACATCACCGGCGTGCCGACCGTGGACACGCTGGTCGCCCAGCACCTGCTCAAGACCGTCACCGCCATCCGCCTGATGGGCGCGGACGCCATCATCAGCGGCGTGCGTCCGCAGATCGCCCAGACCATCGTCCACCTCGGCCTGGACCTGCAGGGCATCGTGACCAAGGCCAACCTGGCCGACGCCCTGGCCCTGGCGCTCAAGCGCACCGGCCAGAACGTGGTCCGGACGGCCTGAGATGGAGCGCATTCCAATCTTGCGGATGGGTGACCTGCTGCTGGTCACCATCCAGGTCGACATGCACGACCAGCTCGCCCTGACCCTGCAGGACGATCTCACCGAAAAGATCCGCGCCACATCGGCGCGCGGCGTGCTGATCGACATTTCCGCGCTGGACATCGTCGACTCGTTCATCGGCCGCATGATCGCGACCATCTCCGCACTGGCGCGGGTGATGGACGCCACCACCGTGGTGGTCGGCATGCAACCGGCGGTGGCGATCACGCTGGTGGAGCTCGGGCTCAACCTCACCGGCGTGCGCACTGCGCTCAACGTCGAGCGCGGCATGCGCCTGTTGCAGCAGCTGCCAGATGATGCGCCATGACCCCACTTAGTGGTATCCAGCCGATCCGCACCGAGCAGGACGTGGTGCTGGCGCGCCAGGCCGTGCGCCAGGTGGCGGTCGCGTGTGGGCTGCGCCTGGTCGACCAGACCAAGCTGGTCACCGCGGCCAGCGAGCTGGCGCGCAACGCGGTGATCTACGGCGGCGGCGGCGAAATGCGCTGGGAAACCGTGGAGAGCGGGCTGCGCCGCGGCGTGCGCCTGGTGTTCGCCGACCAGGGCCCTGGCATTGCGGACATCAGCCAGGCGCTTACCGACGGCTGGACCTCCGGTACCGGCATGGGCCTGGGCCTGTCCGGGTCCCGCCGCCTGGTCGACGAATTCGTGCTCGACAGCGCACCCGGGCAAGGCACGCGGGTGACCGTCACCAAATGGACGTGAACTTCTCCGGCCACGTGACCCGTCGCGTGCCGATCGAGGAAGTCACCCAGGTAGGCCAGGCCCGGCGCGAGGCGCTGGCCCTGGCCGATCAATGCGGTTTCGGCGAGCTGGACGCAGGGCGCGTGGCGCTGGTGGCCACGGAGCTTGCCACCAACATGATCAAGCACGGACGCGGCGGCGTCATGCACCTGTCGGTGGCCTGCGGTCGCAACGGCCTGGGCGTGGAGCTGTGTGCGATCGACCAGGGGCCGGGCTTTTCGTTGTCCCAATGCCTGCCCGACGGTTTCTCCACCGGCGGCACGCAGGGGCTGGGGTTGGGCGCGGTACGGCGCCAGGCACAGGTGCTGGACGTGTGGTCGAACGCGCGCGGCGCGCTGGTGTTGGCGCGGATCTATGCGAACACCAAACGGGAGGAACAGGACCTGGCCTACGGCGCCCTGCGCCTGCCGATGCGCCGTGAGGTCGCGTGCGGTGACGCCTGGCATCTGGCCAGCGATGGCCAGCAGCTGGCGGTCACCCTGATCGATGGTCTCGGCCATGGCGTGCCGGCCGCGGAAGCTGCCCAGGCCGCTGCCGAAGCGGCCGCCAGCGCCGGCCTGTTGGCCGCGCCGGACCTGATGGCGCGCCTGCATGCGCAGATGTCCGGTACGCGCGGCGGCGCGGTGGCGGTGGCCTGCGTCGACACCGCCAGCGGCCGTCTGCAATATGCCGGCATCGGCAACATCGCCGCCAGCGTGAGCGACGTGCATGGTTCGCGTGGACTGGCCTCGCATCCGGGCATCGTGGGTGTGCAGTACCGCAAGGTGCAGGCATTCGATCTTCACGTCGTGCCCGGCAATCTGTTGGTGATGCACAGCGATGGCCTGCAATCGCGGTGGAATCTGCGCGACTATCCCGGCCTGCAGCATTGCCATCCCGCCCTGGTGGCGGCCTTGCTGCAACGTGACTTTGATCGTGGACGCGACGACACCGGAGTAATCGTCGTGCGCCTGGGAGCTGTGTGATGCAAGAACCCGACAACCCGCTGGACGTCCAGAGCGCCTTGCACGCGGAAAACGCCGCCTTGCGCGCCGAACTGGAAGAAACCAACCAGGGCGTGCTGGCGTTGTATGCCGAGCTGGACCAGCAGGCCGAGCAGTTGCGCCAGGTTTCCGAACTCAAGAGCCGGTTCCTCTCCTACATGAGCCACGAGTTCCGCACGCCGTTGGGGTCGATCCTGAGCATGACGCGCCTGCTCGACGATGGCATGGACGGACCGCTCACCGACGAGCAACGCCGACAGGTGCGCTTTGTCAGCACCGCGGCGCTGGAACTGCGCGACATGGTCGATGACCTGCTCGACCTGGCCAAGATCGAGGCAGGGCGCATCACCATCTCGCCGGCGTGGTTCGATCTGATGGATCTGTTTTCGGCGTTGCGTGGCATGTTCCGCCCGCTGTTGGAAGGCAACCGGGTCGATCTGGTGTTCGAAGGCCCGACTTCGCTGCCGTTGCTGTATACCGATGACAAGAAACTGTCGCAGATCCTGCGCAACTTCATCTCCAATGCCTTGAAGTTCACGCCCAGCGGGCATGTGCGCGTCTGCGCGCGGCGGGAGGGTGCCGAGGAGGTGCGTTTCAGCGTCCACGACACCGGCATCGGCATTCCCGAAGAACTGCTGGGCACGCTGTTCGAGGACTTCGTCCAGGTCGACACGCCGTTGCAGAAGCGCGTGCGCGGCACCGGCCTGGGCCTGTCGCTGTGCAAGCGCTTCGCCGAGTTGCTGGGCGGCCGCGTCGGCGTGCACAGCACGGTCGGGCAGGGTTCGGAATTCTTCGTTGTGCTGCCACTGAAACTGGGGGAAGAGGCGCCCGATGCCCAATAGCAATCGTATCCTCGTGGTGGACGACAACGCGGCTACCCGCTACGCCGTGCGCCGCGTGCTGGAACACCACCAGTTTCGCGTAGAGGAAGCCGGCACCGGCGGCGAAGGCCTGGCCCTGCTGACCTCGCAGGATTTCGCTGCGGCCGTGCTCGACGTCAACCTGCCGGACATGAGCGGTTTTGACGTGGTGCGCCAGCTGCGCGCCACGCCGGGTACGCGCCTGTTGCCCGTGGTGCATGTCTCGGCCGCGTCCATCGCCAGTGGCGACATGATCACCGGGCTGGATGCCGGCGCCGATGCCTACCTGATCCACCCCGTCGACCCGGGCGTGCTGCTCGCCACGCTGCGTACCCTGTTGCGCGTGCGTCGCGCCGAGGAAGCGCTGCGCGCCAGCGAGGCGCGCTTCCGCGACATCTTCGAAAACATCGGCGCGCCGATCGCGGTGGTGGATGCCAGCCTGTGCGTGCACGAGGCCAATGCCGCCTTCGACAAGCTGATGGGCGGCGGCAGCAATGCGCCCGGTGCGCTGGAAGCGCGCTTCGGCGATCAGGCCGAAGGCCTGCTCGACCTGCGCTACGCCCTGGCGCGCCGCGAGCGCTGGCGTGGCACGTTCTCACTGCCCACGCCCAAAGGCGTGCGCATGACCGAATGGCGGGTCACGCCTTATCGCGACCCCGACCTGGGCATGCTGTACATCGAGGACTTCACCGAGCAGCACCAGCGCGAACAGGTCCACCATCAGGAGCTGGAGAGCGCCAACAGCGAACTGGCCCTGCAGATCGCCCAGCGTGAGCGCACCGAAGGCGAGCTGATGCAGGCGCAGAAGATGGATTCGCTCGGGCAGCTCACCGGCGGCATCGCGCATGACTTCAACAACCTGCTGACCAGCATCATCTCCGGCCTGGACATGATTTCGCTGGCCGTGGGCAACGGCAAGCTGGAGAAGGTGCCGCGCTACGCCGAGATCGCCAACGGTTCGGCGCACCGCGCCGCGGCGCTGACCCAGCGCATGCTGGCCTTCGCGCGCAAGCAGTCGCTGGACCCGCAGGCGTTCGACGTGGCCACGCGCGTGTTGTCGCTGGAAGACATGCTGCAACGGTCGATCGGCGAGAACATCGCGCTGGAATTCGAGCTCGGCGATGAGCCGCTGGTGGCCGTGGCGGACCCGAACCAGTTCGAGAACGTCATCCTCAACCTGGTGATCAACGCGCGCGACGCGCTCAACGGCGAAGGCCGGATCCGCATCCGCGGGTCGGCCGTGCGTTGCGAGCGCGAACCGGAGCTGGCAGACGGCGATTACATCAGCGTCAAGGTGATCGACAACGGCAGCGGCATTGCGCCGGACCTGCTGGCCAAGGTATTCGAGCCGTTCTTCACCACCAAGCCGCAGGGCGAGGGCACCGGGCTGGGGTTGTCGATGACGTACGGCTTTGCGCGCCAGTCCGGGGGCATGGTGCGGATCTTCAGCGAGCCGGGCGACGGCACCGAGGTGGAACTGCTGTTGCCCCGCGGCACCGCGCCCGACGTCACCACCGCGCCCCTGCCCAGCGATGCCTTGCGCGGCCGCGCCGAGCGCGTGTTGCTGGTCGACGATACCGACGTGGTCAGGATCATGGTGCACGAGGTGCTGGTCGAGGCGGGCTACCAGGTGGTGGACGCCAGCAATGCGCACGATGCGCTGTACGAATTGCGCTCCGATCGCGGCATCGACCTGCTGCTGTCCGATGTCGGCCTTCCCGGCATGAACGGCCGCGACCTGGCCGATGCGGCCCGCGCGCTGCGCCCGACATTGCCGGTGTTGTTCATCACCGGCTACACCGAAGGCGCAGCACAGCGGCAGAATTTCCTCGACGAAGGCATGGCCCTGCTGCCCAAACCCTTCAGTCTCGATGAACTGTTGCGACAGGTGCGGCAGATACTGGGCTGAGGCGGGCGCGCGGTCAGGGGCGCCAGTTTGCGTTGCGCTCCCAGAACGCCACTGCGCGCGCATACGCCTCGCGATCCAGGGGCACGCCCGAGCCCCCTTCTTCCACGCCCAGGGCGTTGCGCATCATGGTGATCGGGGCCATGGGGATTTCTTCCGGCTCAGCGGTATACAGGCAGCCGACGATGCCCCAGTCGGCATCGATCAAGGTGCCCTCCTTCTGCAGTTGCGCGCGGCTGTAGAGGATCGGCAGCAGGTAATTGGCCACCGGCGCCTGTACCCCCTCGAACCAGCGCACCAGCACCGGCAGTTCCTCGCGACTGCGCGCCTCGTAGCCTGAGCGCAGCAGGGCCCGGTTGTCGTCCGTGATCGGCACGGTGAGGCAGCGGGTGGAGGTCCAGTTGCGGTGTACGTGCAGTTGGCAGAACGGGGCATAGCCGGGCAGCACCCGCAGCGGCGGCTCGGCGTTGAGCCGCTGCTCGAACTGTTCCGGCGTGCAGTCCTGCACGGTGTTGCGGCGCGCCTGGCGGGGAAACAGCCGGGTGCGAGCAAATGCGGTGAGCACGATGGACATGGGGCTGCGGGCACGGGAGGGGGCGACACTGTAACCGACCCGTCCGGGCGCCCGTCCCGGGATCGCGTGCTGTCGAAAACCGCGGCGCCGGCTCGTCGATGACACAGGCCCGTTGCCGGAGTGCGCCATGTCCCGATCCTCCGCCCCGCCGATCGACCACAACTGGCCGTTGGTGGCGGCCGGCGCCTTGCTCGGCTGTGTGGCCATCGGGGTGATGTTCTCGCTGGCGGTGCTGCTGGCCCCGATGGGCGCGGCAACCGGCTGGTCGCGCGCAGGACTGTCGGCGGCGATGACCATCGGCTTCCTCGCCGCGGGGGTGGCCGCCTTCGGCTGGGGCGCGTTGAGCGATCGCATCGGTACCCGGCCGGTCGTGCTGGTCGGGTCGATCCTGTTGGGCCTGGCCTGCGTCCTGGCCAGTCGCGCGACCACCCTGCTGCAGTTCCAGCTCAGTTTCGGCTTGATGCTCGGCGTGGCGATGGCCAGCTTCTTCGCCCCGGTCATCGCCGCGACGGCGGCGTCGTTCGAGCGTCGGCGCAACCTGGCGGTATCGCTGGTGTCGGCCGGCGTTGGCGTGGCCCCGCTCACGCTCTCGCCCCTGGTGGCCTGGCTGACCACGCACTACGACTGGCGCCACACTTTGCTGGTGGTCGGCCTGCTGAGCTGGGCGCTGACCTTGCAGGCGATCCGGTTCGTACGCGCCTCGCCCGGCGCCGTCGCCGGCGCGGCGGAGACCCCCGCCGCGCCGGGCGCTGCGCCCATCACGCTCGGTCTCGCGCTGCGCTCGCGCGCCTTCCTCGTCTTGGGGCTCACCTTCTTCGCCTGTTGCGCAGCGCATTCCGGGCCGATCTTCCACACCGTCAGCTACGCCATGGGCTGCGGCCTGCCGGTCACGGCCGCGGTCACGATCTACAGCGTGGAAGGTGCTGCGGGATTGGCGGGGCGCCTGCTGTTCGGCGTGGCCGCCGATCGCCTGGGGGCCAAGCCGGTGCTGGTGACCGGGCTGGCCATACAGGCATTCGCCGCCGCGTCCTATCTGGCGGTGGATCGGCTTGGCGGCTTCTATGCCGTGGCTCTGATATTCGGGATGGCCTACGGCGGCACCATGCCGCTGTACGCCTCGCTGGCGCGCGCGGCGTTCCCGGCACGCATCCTCGGCAGTGTGTTTGGTGCCGCCAGCTTCCTGTCCGGTCTGGGCATGGCGCTGGGGCCGTGGGTGGGCGGCTGGTTGTTCGATCGCTTCGGCACCTACACCTGGATGTACCTGGGCGCGATGCTGGTCGGCCTCGGCGCAGTCGCGCTGGCCCTGGCCTTTCCGTCCGCACCCCGCCCACCGCGCGCAGCGCCCCTGGCCGTGGCGTAGCGCGCTGGCGGGAACGCTGCATTCTGCGATCGTCGCCATTGTCGGGATGGGCCCCGGGAAGGCTTGTCGCGTCTGCACGCCGGGCTTTGCCGATTGCGGCGGCTACGCGCCGCGGCGGCCGAGCATGACTTTCAGGACGGGTACGCACCGCGGTAGCGGGGTACTTCTGCGCATTGATGAATCTCCTTCATCGCTTCATGCAATGGAAGTTGTGTAATCGCAGGACTCCGCCCCGCTAGATTGCGCGGTGCGGCGTGCCCGGAGGGCATGCCTGTGGCTGTGCGTGGCACCCGGCCGGAGTTCCGGCCGCGCTGAACCTGAAACCCCCACCGCCTGCCGTCACTTCCGGGTGACGACGGGAATGCAGAGTGCGTCCCCCCATGCTCGTACCGTTCCTGCCTTGCCCGCGCGTTCTCGTGCGTCCGACCTCCCGTTGCGGGGTGGTCGCATGTTGATGGAAGCCGTACGGGTCGCCTTGCGGCGGCCCTACACCTTCGTGGTGATGGCGGTGCTGATCCTGATCGGCGGTGTCCTCGCCGCGCTGCGCACCCCCACCGATATCTTCCCCGAGATCGACATCCCGGTGATTGCGGTCGCCTGGACCTACACCGGCCTGCCGCCGGATGAGATGGCCGGGCGCGTATCCTCGCAGTTCCAGCGCCTGCTCAGCACCACGGTCAATGACGTGGAGCACATCGAGGCCAACACCTATCCCGGCATCAGCGTCATCAAGGTGTACTTCCAGCCGGGCGTGGACATCGCGGTGGCCAATGCGCAGATCACCGCCTCCTCGCAGCTGGCGCTGCGGCAGATGCCGGCTGGCATCCAGCCGCCGGTGATCCTCAACTACAACGCCGCCACCGTGCCGATCCTGCAGCTGGCGCTCTCGGGCAAGGGACTGAGCGAGCAGACCCTGTCGGACATCGCCACCAACTCGGTGCGCACCCAGCTCATCACCGTACCCGGCGCGGTGCTGCCGCTGCCTTACGGCGGCAAGCAGCGCCTGGTGCAGATCGACGTACGCCCCGAAGCGCTGCAGGCGCGCGGGCTGTCGGCGCAGGACATCGCCAATGCGCTGGCCGCGCAGAACGTGCTCACCCCGATCGGCACGCAGAAGATCGACAACTACGAGTACACCCTGCAGCTCAACAGCGCGCCCTCGGCCATCGAGGACCTGGGCAGGATTCCGGTCAAGGTGGTCGACGGCACCACCATCTACCTGCGCGACGTCGCCGACGTGCACGACGGCAACTCGCCGCAGACCAACATCGTCCACGTCGATGGCGGCCGCTCGGTGCTGATGTCTTCGCTCAAGAGTGGCCGTGCCTCGACGCTGGCCATTGTCGACGGCATCCGCGCCAAGCTCGAGGAGATCAAGGGCGGCCTGCCCGAAGCGCTCCGCGTGGTGCCGATCAACGACCAGTCGCTGTTCGTGCGCGCCGCGATCAAGGGCGTGGTGCTGGAAGGCGCCATCGCCGCCGCACTGACCAGCATCATGATCCTGCTGTTCCTCGGCAGCTGGCGCTCGACGGTGATCATCGCCATCTCGATCCCGCTGTCGATCCTGGGCTCGATCATCTCGCTGTCCATGATCGGGCAGACGCTCAATCTGATGACCCTGGGTGGCCTGGCGCTGGCGATCGGCATCCTGGTCGACGACGCCACGGTGACCATCGAGAACGTCAACTGGCACCTGGAGCAGGGCAAGGACGTGGAGACCGCCATCCTCGATGGCGCGCAACAGATCGTCACCCCGGCCTTCGTCTCGCTGCTGTGCATCTGCATCGCGTTCGTGCCGATGTTCTTCCTCGAAGGCGTCTCGCGCTACCTGTTCGTGCCGATGGCCGAAGCGGTGATCTTCGCGATGGTGTTCTCGTTCATCCTCTCGCGCACCCTGGTGCCGACGATGGCCAAGTACCTGTTGCGCCCGCATGCACCGCACACCGACCTGCACGGCAGCGACGTGGCATTGCCGCCTTCGCGCAATCCGCTGGTGCGGCTGCAACGCGGGTTTGAGGCGCGCTTCGAGCGATTCCGTGCGGGCTATCGCAACCTGCTCGCCGCCGCGCTGGCCAATCGCCGGCGCTTCATCATCGGCTTTGCGGCCGTGGTGCTGCTGTCGTTCGGCCTGGTGCCGTTCCTGGGCGCCAACTTCTTCCCCGCGGTGGATTCGGGCCAGGTGCTGATGCACGTGCGCGTGCCGGTCGGCACCCGGGTGGAGGAAACGGCGGCGCGCTTTGCGCAGATCGAGCGAGCGATCCGCGAGGTCATCCCGCACGAAGAAATCGAAACCATGGTCGACAACATCGGCCTGCCGCCGAGTGCGATCAACCTGACCTACAACAACACCGGCGTGATGGGCCCGCAGGACGGCGACTTCCAGATCGCGCTGCGCGAAGGCCACGCGCCCACCGCCGATTACGTGCGCAAGCTGCGTGACGTGCTGCCGCAGCGTTTCCCGGACACCACCTTCTCGTTCCCGCCGGCGGACATCGTCAGCCAGATCCTGAACTTCGGCGCGCCGGCACCGATCGACATCCAGATCCGCGGCGGCAAGCTGGACGAGAACTACGCCTACGCGCAGATGCTGCTGAAAAAGCTGCGCGGCGTGCCCGGCCTGGCCGATGCGCGCATCCAGCAATCGCAGCGTGCGCCGCGCTTCAACGTGGACCTGGATCGCACCCAGGCCCAGCAGCTGGGCCTGACCACGCGCGACGTCACCAACTCTCTGGTGGTCAACCTGGCCGGCAGCAGCCAGGTCTCGCCGACCTACTGGCTCAATCCGGCCAATGGCGTCACCTACTCGATCGTGATGCAGACGCCGCAGCGCAGCCTCGATTCGCTCACCGCGCTGCAGAACCTGCCGATCGGCAGCGGCACCCGCCAGGCCGAGACGACGCTGGGCGGCGTGGCCCAGATCACCCGCAGCACCGCCGCCGCGCTGGTCAGCCAGTACAACATCCAGCCGATGGTGCAGATCCACGCGGCCACCGAAGACCGCGACCTGGCCGCCGTGGCCGGTGACATCCGCAAACTGCTGGCGCAGACCGCCGACCAGGTGCCGAAGGGTGCGCACGTCGAGCTGATGGGCCAGGTGCAGACGATGAACAAGGCCTTCTCCGGCCTGCTGTTCGGCCTGCTCGGCGCGATCGTGCTGATCTACCTGCTGATCGTGGTGAACTTCCAGTCCTGGCTCGACCCGGCGGTCATCGTCTCGGCGCTGTCGGCCGCGCTCGCCGGCATCGTGTGGATGCTGTTCCTCACCGACACCACGCTATCGGTGCCCGCCTTGACCGGCGCGATCATGTGCATGGGCGTGGCCACCGCCAACAGCGTGCTGGTGGTGAGTTTCGCCCGCGAACGCCTGGTCGAACTCGGCGACGCCACCGCCGCCGCGCTGGACGCCGGCTTCGTGCGCTTCCGTCCGGTGCTGATGACCGCGCTGGCGATGATCATCGGCATGCTGCCGATGGCGCTGGGCATGGGCGAGGGCGGCGAGCAGAATGCCCCGCTCGGCCGCGCCGTCATCGGTGGCCTGATCTGCGCCACCTTCGCCACCCTGGTCTTCGTGCCCGTGCTTTTCAGCGTGGTGCACGGCCGTACTTCCCGCCGTTCCGTCCTCGCGCAGCCACTGCCGGCTGCCGGAGTCTCCTGATATGTCACAGCCCGCCCCCACTTCTCCCAAATCCCGCCGCACCACTGCGGTGGTCGCCATCATCGTGGTCATCGTCGCCGTGGCCGCCGGCCTGGCCATGCGCGCCTCGCGCGCGCATCAGCTTGAAGCCCGTGCGCAGTCGCGCGGCCTGCCTACCGTGGCGGTGATCAATCCCACGCTCGTGCCGATCGATACGCTGCAACTGCCCGGCCGGGTCGAGGCCTGGTCGCGCGCACCGATCTACGCGCGCGTCAGCGGGTACCTCAAGCGCTGGAACGTGGACATCGGCCAGCCGGTGAAGGCGGGCCAGGTCCTGGCGGAAATCGAAACGCCCGACCTGGACCAGGAACTGAGCCAGGCCCAGGCCGAACTGGCCAGCGCGCGCAGCGATGCGGCGATCGCCAAGTCCGCTTCCGATCGCTGGCAGCGGTTGGTCGACACGCGCCTGGTCTCGCGCCAGGACGCCGATGAGCGCGCCGCCACCAGCCAATCGCGCGCGGCCACCGCGCAGGCGTTGTCGGCGAACGTCTCGCGCGCGCAGACGCTGGCACGCTACAAGCAGCTGGTGGCGCCGTTCGACGGCGTGGTCACCGCACGCAATACCGACGTCGGCGCGTTGATCAACACCGGCAGCAGTACCGGCAGCGAATTGTTCGTGGTTTCCGATCTCAGCCGCCTGCGCGTGTACGTGAGCGTGCCGCAGCGGCAAGTCGCCGCGATCCGCCCCGGCGTGCATGCGCAGCTGGTCGTGCCCGAGCATCCTGGCAAGACCTACGACGCCACCGTGCAATCGCTCTCGCAGGCGATCGACAGCGACTCCGGCGCGATGCTGGTGCAGCTGGCGGTCGATAACGCCAACGGCGAGCTGTTGCCGGGCGCGTATGCCACGGTGCGCTTCGACATTGCCCAGGCCGGACAGACGCTGGGCCTGCCGCCGAGCGCGTTGATCGTCGGCAAGGATGGCGTGCACCTGGCGGTGGTGGACGCGCAGGGCAAGGTGCAGCTGCGCGAGGTACAGATCAGCCGCGATCTTGGCAACGTGGTCGAGTTCGCCGATGGGCTGAAGCCGGAAGATCGCGTCATCGACAACCCGCCCGACGGCATCGCCAGCGGCGATGCGGTGCGGGTGGCCGAAGCTGCACCCGAGCAGAAGAAGGCCGGCTAGGCCGGCGCCCGCGTCTGCGCCGGTGGGTGGCCGGTGCAGGCGCGGGTCTTGGCCCGGGATTGCCGCTGCAACCAAAGTGCAACACGCCTGACCTAACGTTGCCGGCTTGGCCCGGTGCTGGCACGGCTGGTGCGGCCGAATGGAATCATTCCCGCCCACCGCTAAGGATCCACCCGATGCGCCAGCCGCAGTCCGCCCGTTCGCATGCCTGTTCCTCGACCCGTTCCACCGCGCCGCGTCGCACTGCACTGGCGCTGAGTTGCAGCGGGCTGCTGCTGGCCTCGTTCGCGCTGCCGGCGCTGGCAGCCGATGCCGCGCCGCCGGCGGGCAACGCCGCCGCCACGCGCGAAGCCAATGCCACCGCCACCTCGCTCGACGCCGTCACCGTCACCGCCGAGCGTCGCGAGGAAAACCTGCAGCAGGTGCCGGTGTCGGTGGGCGTGGTGCAGGGCGCGCAGATGCGCGAGTTCACCGCTGGCGGCGACGACACCTTGCTGGCCTTGTCGGGCAAGGTGCCCAGCTTCTACGCCGAGACCACCACCGGGCGCATCTTCCCGCGCTTCTATATCCGCGGCCTCGGCAACATCGACTTCTACCTGGGCGCCTCGCAGCCGGTATCGATCATCCAGGACGACGTGGTCCTCGAACACGTGGTGCTGAAGTCCAACCCGGTCTATGACGTGGACCAGGTCGAAGTGCTGCGCGGCCCGCAGGGCTCGCTGTTCGGCCGCAACACCACCGCCGGCATCGTCAAGTTCGACAGCATCAAGCCGAGCCAGGACTACAACGGCCGCCTGTCCGCCAGTTATGGCAGCTACAACAGCGTCAACCTCGATGGCGGCTTCGGCGGGGCGATCAACGACATCCTCTCCTTCCGCATCTCGGCGCTGTACCAGCACCGCGACGACTACGTGGACAACGACTTCAACGGCAGCAGCGCCGACGGCACGGTGACGCCGAAGAAGGACGCCATGGGCGGTTTCGACGACCGCAACGTGCGCGCGCAATTGCTGCTGCAGCCGAACGAGCAGTTCTCGCTGCTGGTGTCCGGCCATGCGCGTGATTACGACGGCACCTCCACGCTGTTCCTGCGCAACGCCATCACCAAGGGCTCCAACGACGTGGATGTGTCGCGCGACCGCGTGCGCTACGACGAAGCCGGCAACAACCCGCAGGCCTATGACACCTACGGCGGCTCGATCAAGGCGCGCTACGATTTCGGCGGCGTGGAACTGACCTCGATCACGGCCTACGAAACCACGTCCGGCTATTCGCGCGGCGATACCGATGGCGGCGCGGCGGCGGACTTCCCGGTCAACGGCGTACCGAACGGCTATGGGCAGTCGATGGGCCAGATCCGCGATCTCGACCAGTGGACCCAGGAACTGCGCCTGGCCAGCACGGGCGAACGCGACCTGCAGTGGCAGGTCGGTGCGTTCTGGTTCGATGGCCGCGATACCACTGACTTCTACCAGCGCGCCTGGTTCCTGCAGGGCGCGGCGCGCAACCCGAACAACTGGGTGCGCCTGCGCAACACCAATACCTCGTGGGCGGGCTTCGGCCAGGTCAGCTGGAAGACCACCGATGCGCTGACCCTGACCGCCGGCCTGCGCGAGACCGAAGACAAGAAGCGCACCCGGCTGCTCAAGACCGCCGACACCGCCGCCGGCGTGGTCACCTATCGCGGCCGTACCGACGTGGAGATGTCGGACACCAAGCCGAGCTGGGATCTCAGCGCGATGTACGCGATCAACCCGCAGTTGAACGTGTATGCGCGCGTGGCCAGCGGCTTCCGCGGCCCGACCATCCAGGGCCGGTCGGCGGTGTTCAATGCCGACTTCACCACCGCCGACTCGGAAACCATCCTGTCGTGGGAGGCCGGCATCAAGAGCAGCCTGCTCGACAACCGCCTGCGCCTGAATGTCACCGGCTTCACCTATACCGTCGACGACATCCAGCTCAACGGCAACGATTCCAACGGCAACGGCGTGCTGTTCAACGCCGACAAGGCAAGGGCCTATGGCCTGGAAGCCGACCTGGACTGGCGCCCGATCCCGAACCTGGCGATCACCGCCGGCGCCAGCTGGCTGCACAGCGAGATCCAGGATGATCGCGTCTACGCCCAGGTCTGCGCGCTCAACGGCGTGGTGGTGTGCACTGTGAACGACCCGATGATCAAGGTGGGCGCCAACACCTTCGCCCAGATCGATGGCAACCCGCTGCCGAATGCGCCGAAGTACAACCTCAACATCGCCGCGCGCTACGACATTCCGCTCAACGACGGCGGCGCGTTCTTCGTCTCCACCGACTGGAACAAGCAGGGCTACACCAGCTTCGTGCTGTACGACAGCCAGGAGTTCAACGCCGACGGCAACTTCGAGGGCGGCCTCAAGCTGGGTTACACGGGCGGCTACGGTGCGTGGGAGGTGGCGGCGTTCGCGCGCAACATCACCAACGAGAAGAACCTCAAGGGCGTGATCGAGAACTACATGGCCGCGGTCTACAACGATCCGCGCACCGTGGGCGTGTCGTTCAACCTCAACTGGCCGTGAGGCACGGCGGCGCCGGGGTTGCCGGCGCTGCGGTTACAACACCGGGGCGACGTCCAGGCGGCGTTCGCCCCGCAGGGCTTCGGCCTGTATGCGCGCCGGCTCCAGCTGCGCGCCGTCGCCGAGGGCGCGATACAACGCCACCATCGCCCATGCCACGCGGTAATCGCTGGCCGCATAACCGGCCAGGTCGCCGCCGAGCAGCGCGGCGGCCGCCTGCGGCTGGCCGGCATCGAGCAACAGCTGCACCTGCGCGACGCCAGCGCGCACCTGGCGATCCGGATTGCCTTCGCGCCCGGCCTGCGCGGACGCCTGGGCGAGGGTAGCCAGCGCCTGGTCCCGATGACCTTGCTGCACGTCGAGCAAGGCATTGGCGATATGGGTCTCCACCGCGTCGTCCTGGTCGCCTGCCGCGCCCAGCTGATCGCGCAGCTGTTGCAGCGTCGCCTTGTCGCTGGCCCGCACTGCCGCTTCGGTGGCCAGCAGCAGGGTGGCGCCGGACAACGTACCGCGGGCGATCATCTGTCGGGCCTGTGCAGCGGCCTGGTTGTTGCGCCCTTGCGCCAACGCCAGGCGCAGTGACAGTTCGGCGTACATGTCGGCCTCGACGGGCATACCCAGATCGCGCAGCCGACGCAGCGTGGCCTCGGCATCGTTGAGGCGACCGTTTTCGATCTGCGCCCGCGCCTGCACCGTGCCCACGCGCACGGCCAGGGTGGGGTCTTCCAGGGCATCGGCCTCGGCGCTGGCGCGCGTGATGGTGGCTAGCGCCGCGCCCGCCTGGGCCAGGGTGATCTGCGTTTCCGCCTTGGCGCTCAGGGCGGCGGCGAGATAGTCGTGCACGCCGAAGCGTTCATAGGTGGCGATGGCACGATCGAACTCCTGCAGGGCCTGCGCGTAGTGGCCGCGTCGATCCTCGATCATGCCGAGGTTGGTACCCACCATCGCCGCTTCCACCAGATCGCCGGCGCGCTGCATCGCGATGCGCGCCATGCCCAGGTCCTGCACCGCGCCTTCCATCTGCTGCTGCTCCACCCGCGCCACGCCGCGACCGTTGTAGGCGTTGCCGAGCATGCCCGGGTCATCCGGGCCCTCCGGCATGCGCTGCAACAGCTCCAGCGCCTGCGTGTAGCGGGTCTGCGCATCGACGAAATTGCGCCGCCGGATGCCTACCGCGCCCAACCCCATCAAGGCGCGTGCACGCACGGCGACGTCGGTGGCGCCGCCATCGGCGCGCAACAGGTGCAGGAATTGCTGTTCGGCCTCGTCGATCCGCCCGGACCGATAAGCCAGCTGCGCCTGGCGCACCTGCAGCGCGGGTTCGGCCTGTTGCGCCTGCGGTGCTTCATCGAGCAGGCGTCGCACGGCCGCCAGTTGCCCGGCGGTGAGTTCGGCATCGATCTGCTGCAACCGTTCGGTGAGCGGCGTGGGCGTGCCGTCCTGGGTATGGCGGCCTTGTCGATGCAGCCAGTTGTCCGTGGCAATGGCTGCGGCCGCCAATGGCGTATTGCCATGGGCCTCCACCATCTGTTCGCGCGCGCCCTCCTGCCATTGCAGGCGCACGCGCCAGCCGTTGGCGTCACGGCTGGCCTGCGGCGCCAGGATCCAATGCGCGCCGCTGGCACTTTCCAGCTGTTGCCAGGCGCTGGCGGTGGCCGGTGCGGCGTCGTTGATCTGGCTGCTCAGGTGCAGGGTCTGGTCGCTGGGCAGCACCTTCAATCCACTGCGGCGCACGCGGCTGGAGATGTAATCCATCGCGCCCAGCCGTACCCAGGAATTCTCTGCGTCGGTCGGCGACACCTGCACCGGCAATACCATCGCCAGGGCGTCCACGGTCTGTGTTTGCGTGGAAGGTGATCGCCAAGCGGCGCGATAAATGACTGCACCGCCGACGCAGGCGATCGCCAACAGCGCGGTCGCGATGACCCAGCGACGTGCGCGGCGTGCGGGCTTCGCGGTGGGGCGTGCGTGCGGTGCAGCCGATGCCGGGGAAGCGGGCGCGCGCCGAGCACCGGGTGCGGTGGCAGGCGACGCCGCGAGGTCGGGTGAAGGCATATCGGGCGAAGGCACATCGGGCGGCGACAGCGGCGATGCCGCATCGACGCTCGCCACCGGCGCGATGTCGGCCACTTCCTGCACGGCCGCCACCCAGCGGTAGCCGAACCGCGGCACGGTGCGCACCATCGCCTGGCGGTCACCGCTGTCGTCGAGCGCCTTGCGCGCGCGCAACAGTGTCTGCGCGACCAGCGTATCGCTGGCTTCCACGCGACCCCATACCGCCGAGATCAATTCGTCGCGGCCCACCGCGCGATCCCGATGGGCAATCAGATAGGCCAGGCACTCGAAGGATTTGGGCGGCAGCGCCACGCGCACGCCATTGCGCCACAGTTCCCGCGATGCGGGATCCAGCTCGAATTCGCCAAAACGGTACCGCGTCTGGGGCATCCACCCACGCTCTTCACTTGCCCCGGCGTCCCCAGTCGGCGTCGGGCAGCCTGCCTGATCCTAAGCGATTTGGGCCCTCATCGGGCCCGATGGCGCGCATCGGCGTGCTCACTGGATGTGCAGGTCGTAGTCGACCGCATCACGCGCCTGCGCGGTGCCGTCCCAGTCACGGCGATAGTCGAAGCGCAAATGGGTACGGTCGGCATGCAACACGCGAAAGCTCCAGGTGCGGGCCACGTCGCCCGGGTCGCTGCTGCGCGGTGTGCGGGCCGGTTCGGCCTCCAGGCGCAGCGAGTCCGGCAGATCGGGCTGCGGCTCCCAGTGGTAGCCGATGGCCGCGCTCTCGGGCAGGTGCACGCGCAGCAGCTGGCCGCTGCGCAGGCTCAGCGGGACGGGCGCATCCGGCGCGATCACGTCCACCGCATCGGACTGGCGCGGCGCCGCCACACGCTGCAGCGGCGCTGCGTGATCGGCATGCACGTCGGCGCGCCACTGCGCCCGTGGCATCAGCCGGCCGTCCTCCAGGCGCAGCAGGATCAGCGCGGGCGTGCCGTCCTTCGGCGTCAACCGGTACGCCTGCCATGGCTGGCCGAGGCCCAGGCGGGCGATGCGCCGCCAGGTGCCCTGCTCATTCTGGTGACCCATCGCATCACCCTGCCGGCCCAGGCGCGTGCGCAGCAGCGAGTAGCGCGGATCGTGCCATCCCGGCGCGGCCGGGTCGGTCAGTTCCAGGTCCCACCGTTCGCCCGCGCAGCCTTCGCAGGCCAGTACGCCCAGGTAACGCCAAACCTGCGTGGCGCGCGGTGCGGCCGCCAGATCCGCCGACGCCGCCGCACCTGCGCGGGAATGACAGCCCGCCAGCATCGACACGGCCAGCGACAGCACCAGGCCGCGCAGCAGACGCTGCGCGGCCTGGCCGGTCGCCGCCACGGCCGGACCGACGCCTTCCCGACGTCGGCCCCATGCCTGCCTTCCTGGCAGGCGTGGATTGCCGTGGCGAACCCTCACAGCACGCGAGCGCGTACCAGCACGCCGGAAGCATCGGCCGACGCGCTGACCTTCAGGTAGTAATGGCCTGCGGCGGGCGCCTTGATCGTGATGATCTGGTTGGTGCCGGGGCGCGTGGACGAACCGACGTTGGCGCTGGCCATCGGCTCGCCTTCGAAGTTGGCGTAGGCCACCAGGGTGCCGCGACCGCTGTAGGTGCTGAATTCCAGCGTCGTGGCGCCGGCGGCGACATCGATCGCATACAGCACGCTCTGGCCGGCGGCGAGCGGCGGCAGCGATTCGGCGACGTTGTTGGTCAGCGGCCGGCCCACCAGCGGCTGGCCGTAAGTCTTGGCGCGTTCCACCGCAGCGGCGGCATCGACGATGCCCGCACCCAGCGTCTTGCCGGTGTCCTGCTTGACCGGGAACGGACGCGCCGATGCCTTGAGCAAACCTTCCACCACCGACGGCGACAACGCCTGCGGCGCCACGCTCTGCATCAGTGCCACGATGCCCGCCACATGCGGCGTCGCCATCGAGGTGCCGGTCATGCCGACGTAGCGATCAGCCACGGGCACGGTGGTACCGGTGTTGTGCGTGGACCAAATGTAGCCGTTCGGCACACCTTCGGTGCCGGCGCCGCCCGGCGCGGCCAGGTCCACGCCCGGGCCGTAGTTCGAATAGCTGGCGCGCTGGCCGCTGAAGCCGGTCGCGCCGACGGTGATGACGTTGGCGCAGCTGGCTGGCGAATGCCCCGCCACGTCGGCATTGTCGTTGCCGGCTGCCACCACCACCACCGTGCCGCGCGAGACCGCCGAGTCGATCGCCGCCTGCGTGTCGCTGTCGCAGGCGCTCGCGCCGCCCAGACTCATGTTGATGACTTCGGCCGGATTGGTGTTGTCCGGAATGCCGTCGACATGGCCACCAGAGGCCCACACGATCGCGTCGTTGATGTCCGACGTGTAGCCACCGCAGCGGCCGAGGGCACGCACCGGTACCACGCGTGCGTTGTAGGCGATGCCGGCGCCGCCGAGGTTGTTGTTGGTGACTTCGGCGATCGTGCCCGACACATGCGTGCCGTGCCAGCTGCTCGGCTCGGCGGCCGAGCCGGCGCCGCAATCGTTTGCCTCGGTGCCATCGCCCTGGTCCCAACCGCCGGGCACGCGGCCGTCGGTGTCGCGGCGCGCCATCCAGGCGTCGGTGATGAAGTCGTAGCCCGGCAGCAGGTTCGGCTCCAGGTCGGCATGGTGGGTGGCGCCGGTATCGATCACCGCCACGACCACGCCCGCGCCGGTCGCACCCGCTTCCCAGGCCGTGGTGACGCGCGCACCACCGGCACCGGTGCCGTAGTGCCACATCTGGTGGGTGGCCAGCACCGGATCATTGGGCATTGCGGCCCGATGCATGATCTTGTCCACGCCGACGTATTCCACGTTCGGATCGGCGGCGATGGCGCGCATCAGCGCTTCGGTCTGGGTGCCGTTCAAGCGCTGCGAGGCGCGCACCACGTGACGACCGCCCACGGTGGCGCGCAGGGTATCCAGGTGCAGCGCGGTGGCGCCGCGCTGGGCGGCGAGGGCGGCGCCCAGCTGCGGACGGGCGCGCTCACTGGCGGCGTCGAGCGAGCGCTGGCGCGCTGCCGGCTGCAGGCGCTCGGCGCTGCCGCTGCGGTATTTGACGATGAAGCGCTGGTGGAAACCGCCGTCGGCAACGGCGGAAAGATCCACGGTGGCGGGGGCGGCGAGGGCCAGCGCGGGGGCGCAGGCAGCGGCGAGCATCAGGCTCAGGACAGTGCGGCGGGCGATCATGTGTGGTTTTCCGGATAAGGGGTGAGACCGCTCCCGCGAAGGCGGGAGCGGCATGTGTTGAAGCAAGCGGGTGATTACAGATCGACGCCGAAGCCGACACCGGCCGAGCGGTCATCGCTGCTGAAGGCGCCACCGATGCTGAAGGAAGCGCGCTCGCCGAGTGCCTTGGCATAGCCGACCGACAGCGCGCTTTCGCCGTTCTGCCAGCCCACGCCGGCCGCAACGCGACCGCGTGCACTGCGGCCGTTGGCGGCGTTGATCGACATGTTCATCATCGCTGCGCTCATCGCGCCCTGGCGGTCGATGCGCTTGTCCTGCAGCTCCAGGCGACGGTCGATGCCACTGAACTGGTCGCTGAGCTGTTGCACGCGGCTGTCGGTGTAGCTGTTGGCGCTGCTCAAGGTCCGCGTGGCCGAGGTGTCGGTGTACGCGTTGGCCGTGGCCAGGGTCTGTGCATCACCGTCCTGCACCTGCTGCACATTCGCCGCATCGGTCGCCGCCGTGCCGGCGGCGACATGGGTGATGCGACGTTCGTTGCCCGTGCTGCCGATCGACACCGTGTTGGCTTCATCGGCCACCGAACCCTGGCCCAGCGCCACGGCGCCTGCCGCAGTGGCGCTGGCACCCTGGCCCAGCGCGGTGCCCGAGGCGGCAGTCACGCTGCTGTCGGCACCGATCGCCACGGCGTTCGTTGCCGCGGCGGACACGTTGCTGTTGTTGCCCAGCGCGGTGCTGCCATCGGCATCGACGCGGGCGCCGCGGCCGATCGCGGTGTCGGCGGTGTCTTCGGCGTGGCTGTTCTCGCCGATGGCCAGGCCGTTGCCGTCGCCACCCGGCATGCTGCCGGCGCCGCCCTGTTCCAGCGAACCGACGCGGCCGAACAAGGTGTCCAGCGCCTGGTCGACCGCGCCGAAAGCGCTGCCGACATTCGCATACTGGCCACCCTGGATGGCATAGCCCGGCATGGCATAGGCGCCATCGGCCTGGCGCAGCGCGCCGCCGCCCAGCATCGAGGCCAAGGTGTCGAGCTGGCCGACATTGGCCGCATCGCTGGCGACGATGCCCGCGCGCACGTTGGCGATCGTGGTGCCATCGGCGCCGCCGCCCAGGGTGATGCGATCGCGGGCCGCGACGTCGTCGTACTTCACCGCCGCTGCGTCGATCGCACCGACATTGCCGGTCACGTCGGCAAAGGCTGCATCGAGCTGGCCCTTGTTGACCGCGTCGGTCGCCTCGGTACCGGCGGCCACGTTGACCAACTGGCGTTCGGCGCCAGCGCTGCCGATCGACACGGTGTTGGCGCGATCGGCCACCGTGTTGGCGCCCAGCGCCACGGCGTTGTCGGCCAGCGCCATCGCGCCGTTGCCCAGGGCGGTGGCGTACGCGCTGTCGGCCATCGCATACGCGCCGACCACCACGCTCTCATCGCCCGACGCATAGCTGTTGTAACCGGTGGCGACGGCGTCCATGCCCAGGGCGAAGGCGTTGGTGCCCACGGCCACGCTGTTGCCGCCTTGCGCCAGGGCGTAGGCGCCCACGGCGGTGTCGTAATCGCTCATCGCCTGGCTGTGTTCGCCCAGCGCGGTGGACGAGGCGCCCGAGGCCTGGCTGGCGCTGCCGAATGCACTGGCCGAATCACCGTCGGCGATCGCGGCATCGCCCATCGCCAGGGCGTAGTCCGCCGCGGCGCTGGCGCCCATGCCGAACGCGGTGGCATGGCTGATGTCCGGGCCGCCGTCGAAGCCCACCATCGCGCCATTGCCGAAGGCCATGTTGGCGGTGCCAAAACCGCCCCACACTTCGGCGTTCTTGCCGAAGGCGATGTCTTCGCGCCAGGTGGCCAGTGCCTCGCGGCCGATCGCCAGGCTGTCGATGCCGTAGGCGACCGACGATTGGCCGACGGCGATGGCATAGGCATCGGCGGCGTAGCTCAGGGCGCCGACGGAGATGCTCTGGTGGCCGCTGGCCGACGCCCGGAAGCCGAGCGAGGCCGAACCGTTCAACACCGAGGCGTCCAGGCCGGTATAGCTGCCCGTGAGGACGCCATCGGGCGTCGGGTGATCGGAATCGCGATCACTGGTGACTGCTGCCGGGCCGACTGCCGCGTCGTAGTTGCCCCAGGCGTAGGCGCCCGAGCCCAGCGACTGCGCGCCATAGCCGCTGGCAAAAGCGCGGCCGTAGGCGCTGGAAAAGCGCGGCTTGAGCGAGGCGGCGCCGAGCGCGGGATTGAAGTCCAGGAAGCCACCGATCGCGGTGGAAGAAGGACCAATGGCGTAGCTGTAGTTGCCGATCGCGGTGCTCTTGTTGCCGTAGGCGACCGCGTTGTAGCCGAAGGCGCTGCCCCAGCCGCGCACCGACGTCGCGCCCACGCCGACCAGCGTGCTGTTCTCGTCCTTGTAGGCAGTGCCGTACACGGCGTACCCGGTAACCGGGTCTTTGGCCGGCAGGCCGGTCACCGGGTCGAAGGCCAGCAGTACGTCGTCGCCGCTGGTGGCGGCCCCTGCGCCGATCACGACGTTGTTGGTGCCCTGCGACCTGGCGCCGGTACCGATCACGGTGGAGTTGGTGGCCGGGCCAACCGAGTACCACAGTCCAGTGCCACCGAAGCCGGTGAGCACATTGGCGATCCTGGCTTCGGCAGTCGCGCCGGCACCGATCACGATGGCGCCATTGCCATTGGCGCGCGCGTTGCTGCCGATCGCCACCGCGTTCTGTTCGGTATTGGCGACGCTGGTCGAGACCAGGGTGGAGACGCCGGCGGTCGTGCTCATCGACAAGGTCTGGGTGACCAGCTCCGTCGTCGCGCCGGTGCCCATGGCGATGTTGTCGCCGCCATTGGCGCGGGCCTGGTTGCCGATCGCCAGGCTGCCGGTGCTGGTGCCGGTGGCAGCGGTGCTGGCGGTCGTGGTGGTGACCGTATTGGGCGTGCCCTGCACGGTGGTCTGGGTGGTGGTGGTCTTCAGCGCCTGGGTCTGGGCGATGTTGCCCAGCGCGATGCTGTTGTCCTGCACGGCGACCGAGCGCAGGCCGATGGCGACCGCGCCGGCGCCGCGCGCCTGCGCGGCAGCGCCGATGGCCGTGGCATTGGCTGCGCCGGCCCAGGTGATCTCGTCGGCATCCACCAGCCCATCGCCATCCACATCGACCCACGAGCCGACAGCAGTGGCGTTCTTGCCGCTGGCACTGCTCTGGTCGCCAATGGCCGTGGCGGCATCGCCACCGGCCTTGGCGCCTGGGCCGCACGCCAAGGCATCAGCGCCGGTGGCGGTGGGATCGATGGCTACCGGCGTGCCGGTGTCGTCCACCAGCTGGCAATGCGTGCCGGCGGCGGCGAACGCCGGGAAGGACATGGCGGAGAGCAGGGCGACGGTCAGGGCGCGTCGGTTCAGGCGGCGTGCGGGCGGCAGCTGGGCAGGCATCTGGGATCTCGGTTGTCGGGAGGATTCCCCACACCGGCGGTGCAGGGCTTGCCGCAACCTGTGCTGCAAATCCACCGCGGGCTTGAAAGCGTCGTTACAACTCGGCCCTGCGCCATCACATTTCGATGACAGCGGGCTTCAAGTCATTGAATGTGCTGAACATCCACCGCGTCGCAGCCGATGGCCACCCGGTGCGGTCGCGGCCTGCGTTAGGCACGCTTCCGGCCGGCGCCGCCGTGGTCACGGCGCGTCGAGGCCACCGGCGAACGCGCTTTTCCGCAGCGCAGCATGTCAATTCGAAAGTTGCTGATAGAGTTCGGCCCCGGTGCCTGCGGGCACTGGAAAGCCACCGCTCCATTCAGTTTTCTCAGCCAACGGCCACCCGGCCGTTTTGCTTCCAGAAATTCTGTTAGCGCTAACGGAACAGCGCGCGGTGCTTCGGTCGGGCCGCAGGCAAGTCAAACAATTGCATGTCAGGAGTGTGGGGATGAAGCTGGTCGCAGGCATCGATGCCGGCACGCAAAGCATCAAGGTGGTGGTCTACGATCCGCAGTCCCGGCAGCTGGTCGCATCGGCCAGTGCCGCGCTGGAACTGATCAGCGGCGAAGACGGTAGCCGCGAGCAGGAAGCTTCGTGGTGGCTGGACGCGGTGCGCAGCTGCTTCTCGCGCATCGATCCGGCACTGCGTGCGCAGGTGGCCGCGCTGGCGGTGTCCGGCCAGCAGCACGGCTTCGTGCCGGTGGATGCCGACGGCCAGGTGCTGGCGCCGGCCAAGTTGTGGTGCGACACCAGCACCAGCGCCGAATGCGGCGAAATCATGGACGCGGTGGGCGGCGCTGCGCGCTGCATCGAACTGGCGGGCAATCCGATCCTGGCCGGCTACACCGCTTCGAAGTTGCCGTGGACGCGCAAGCATCGGCCCGAGGTCTACGCCAGGATGGCGAAGATCCTGTTGCCGCATGACTATCTGAATTTCTGGCTCACCGGCGAATACTTCTGCGAATACGGCGACGCTTCGGGCACGGGCTGGCTCGACGTGCGCACGCGTACCTGGTCCCAGGCGCTGCTGCACGCCACCGACCCGCAGCGTGATCTGGCCGCGTGCCTGCCGCCGCTGGTCGAGGCCGGCGCGACGTTCCCGATCGCCGCCGCCGTCGCCGAGGAACTCGGCCTGCCGCGCGATGCCGTCGTGGCCGCGGGCGGTGGCGACAACATGATGGCCGCGTTCGGCACCGGCGCCGTGGTGCCGGGCAAGCTGTCGATGAGCCTGGGCACGTCCGGCACGCTGTTCGCCTATTCCGATACGCCGGTGGTGGATGCGGCCGGGGCCTGGGCCGCGTTCTGTTCCTCGTCCGGTGGCTGGCTGCCGCTGATCTGCACGATGAACTGCACGGTGGCCACCGAGTCGATCGCGCGCCTGTTCGGCTTCAGCTCGCGCGAAGGCGACGCGCGCATCGCAGCGAGCGAACCGGGCGCGGCCGGCCTGACCTTCCTGCCGTTCCTCAACGGCGAACGCACGCCCGACCTGCCGCTGGGCAAGGGCGTGCTGGCGGGCATGGACATGCACAACCTGGGCGAGGCCAACCTCTATCGCGCCGCGATGGAAGGCGCGACCTACAGCCTGAAGTATGGCTACGACGCCTTCGTCGGCGCCGGCATGCAGTTCGATGCCATCGTCCTCACGGGCGGCGGCAGCAACAGCGCCGCATGGCGCCAGATGGTGGCCGACATCTTCAACCTGCCGGTCGAAGTACCGAAGCAGGCCGAAGGCGCCGCCTTTGGCGCGGCGTTGCAGGCGCTGTGGGCGCTGGGCCAGGCCGGTGGCGACGCCACGCCGCTGGCCGACCTGGTCGCCGCCCACCTGGGCACCGACGCCGCGCTCGGCGCGCGTCCGGATGCCACCCGCCATGCGGCCTACGCCAAGGCGTACCGCCGCTTCCTCGATCACCTCTCCGCCGTGCGGCCGCTGTACGCCGCCTGATCTCCCCCCACACTCGACACAGGTAACGACCATGAGCACCCAACCCTACATCGGCGCCAAGGAATACTTCCCCGGAATCGGCCGCATCGCGTTCGAAGGCCGCGACTCGGACAACCCGCTGGCGTTCAAGGTCTACGACGCCAACAAGAAGATCGGCGACAAGACCATGGCCGAGCACCTGCGCTTTGCGGTGTGCTACTGGCACAGCTTCTGCGGCAACGGCGCCGACCCGTTCGGCCCGGGCACCCGCAACTACGGTTGGGACGCCGGCAGCGACCCGCTCAAGCGCGCCGAAGCCAAGTCCGACGCCGCCTTTGAATTCTTCACCAAGCTCGGCGCGCCGTACTGGTGCTTCCACGACATCGACCTGGCGCCGGATGCCGAAGACATCGGCACCTACGAGAAGAACCTCAAGCACATGGTGGCGATCGCCAAGCAGCGCCAGGCCGACACCGGCATGAAGCTGCTGTGGGGCACGGCCAACCTGTTCTCGCATCCGCGCTACATGAACGGTGCATCGACCAACCCGGACTTCAACGTCGTTGCCCGCGGCGCGGTGCAGGTCAAGGCCGCACTGGAAGCCACCGTTGAACTGGGCGGCGAAGGCTACGTGTTCTGGGGCGGCCGCGAAGGCTACGCCGCACTGATCAACACGCAGATGAAGCGCGAGCAGGACCACATGGCCCGCTTCCTCACCGCCGCGCGTGACTACGGCCGCAGCATCGGCTTCAAGGGCAACTTCCTGATCGAGCCCAAGCCGATGGAGCCGATGAAGCACCAGTACGACTTCGACAGCGCCACGGTCGTCGGCTTCCTGCGCGCGCACGGCCTGGAAAAGGACTTCAAGCTCAACATCGAAGCCAACCACGCCACGCTCTCGGGCCACACCTTCGAGCACGACCTGCAGGTGGCCTCGGACGCCGGCATGCTGGGTTCGATCGACGCCAATCGCGGCAACCCGCAGAACGGCTGGGATACCGACCAGTTCCCGACCGACCTGTACGACACCGTCGGCGCGATGCTGGTGGTGCTGCGCCAGGGCGGCCTGCAGCCGGGCGGCCTGAACTTCGACGCCAAGGTGCGCCGTGAATCGTCCGATCCGCAGGACCTGTTCCTGGCCCACATCGGCGGCATGGACGCCTTCGCGCGCGGCCTGGAAGTGGCGCACGCGCTGCTGACCGCCTCGCCGCTGGAAACCTGGCGCAAGGAGCGTTACGCCAGCTTCGACGGCGGCGCGGGCCTGGATTTCGAACAGGGCAAGCTGGGCCTGGCCGACCTGGCCGCTTATGCTGGCAAGGCGGGCGAGCCGAAGCAGATCAGCGGCCGCCAGGAAGCCTACGAGAACCTGCTCAACCAGTACCTGATCCGCTGAGCAAGCCCTGTCCACCGAACCGACCCGTGGTGAATCCATGTCCAGTGTTCCGCTAGAGGCCGGCAGCAACGCCGGTGAAAACACCCGCTTCATCATCCTGATCAGTTGCGTCGCCACGATTGGCGGCTTCCTGTTCGGGTTCGACAGTGGCGTCATCAACGGCACTGTCGACGGCCTCAAGCAGACCTTCCAGTCGAGTTCGGCGGGTATTGGCTTCGAGGTCGCCTCGATGTTGCTGGGCTGTGCGTTCGGCGCGTTCTTCGCCGGGCGCCTGGCCGACCGCTGGGGCCGTCGCGCGGTGCTGATCATCGCCGCAGTGCTGTTCCTGCTTTCGGCGATCGGCGCAGGCCTGGCGCACAGCTCGGCGATCTTCGTGTTCGCCCGGGTGATGGGTGGATTCGCGGTGGGCGCGGCGAGCGTGATGTCGCCGGCCTACATTGCCGAAGTCGCCTCCGCCCGTTATCGCGGGCGGCTGGCGACGGTGCAGCAGATCGCGATCATCAGCGGCCTGTTCTGCGCGTTCCTGTCCAACTTCCTGCTGGCCAAGGCGGCCGGCGCTTCCACCCAGCCGCTGTGGCTGGGCCAGGAGGCCTGGCGCTGGATGTTCTGGATGCAGGCGATCCCGTCGGGCATCTTCCTGATCCTGCTGCTGACCATTCCGGAAAGCCCGCGCTACCTGGTGGTGAAGGGTCGTCGTGACGAAGCCCTGGCGGTGCTGACGCGTCTGTACGGCGCGGACGAAGCGCGCAACAAGCTGGTGGAGATTGGCGGCTCGCTGGCCGAAGACCACCACCGTCCGAGCCTGAAGGACCTGGTCAACAAGCACACCGGCAAGATTCGTCCGATCGTGTGGATTGGTATTGGTCTCGCGGTGTTCCAGCAGCTGGTGGGCATCAACGTCGTGTTCTATTACGGCGCGGTGCTGTGGCAGGCGGTGGGCTTCTCGGAGAACGACGCCCTGCTGATCAACGTGTTGTCTGGTGCGCTGAGCATTGGCGCTTGCCTGGTGACGGTGGTGCTGATCGACAAGATCGGGCGCAAGCCGCTGCTGTGGATTGGCTCGGTGGGCATGGCGGTATCGCTGGCGCTGGTGACGTACGCCTTTGCCAGCGCTTCGGTGGATGAGGCCGGCAAGCTGGTGATGGTCGGTGGCATGGGTACCCTGGCGCTGGTTGCGGCCAACGTCTACGTGGTGTTCTTCAACATGTCGTGGGGCCCGGTGATGTGGGTGATGCTGGGCGAGATGTTCCCGAACCAGATCCGCGGTTCGGGCCTGGCGGTGGCGGGTGCGGCGCAGTGGACATCGAACTTCGCGATCACCGTGAGCTTCCCGATCCTGCTGGGTTCGATTGGCCTGGCGGGCGCGTACGGGATCTACACCGTGGCCGCATTCCTCTCGATCTTCTTCGTGCTCAAGTATGTGTACGAGACCAAGGGTCGTGAGCTGGAGCAGATGGAAGGCTGAGCTGCTTCCTTCTGTTTGATATCTGAGGGCCGCCCGTTGGGCGGCCTTCTTTTTTTCTCTCTCTACTTCAGCGCCGAAGAAGCCGTGGCTGCGGTAGCTTTCGTCGTCTTACGGTGCGGGCCCCGACCCCTCGGGGGCAGGCGTTTCGGTTCCGGCGTACATCCATGTACTCAGTCACCGACCGTGGGCCATCCATGGCCCACTAACGCCTGCCCCCGAGGGGTCGGTGC
>Ga0160473_100061_pt1 | contig 125577 bp, 110 predicted proteins | sample HID1975I_E11MG_FD_108217 | JGI IMG/M metagenome (GOLD analysis project Ga0160473, IMG submission 108217) | Enriched soil microbial communities from UW Madison campus, WI, USA - HID1975I_E11 MG | ecosystem: Environmental > Terrestrial > Soil > Unclassified | place: USA: Madison, Wisconsin...
AACGTGGGAAGTGTTGATGGTGATACCACGCGCTTTTTCTTCTGGTGCGTTATCGATCTGGTCGAATGCACGAGCAGAACCACCGTAGGTTTTAGCCAGAACGGTAGTGATTGCAGCGGTCAGCGTTGTTTTACCATGGTCAACGTGGCCGATAGTACCGACGTTAACGTGCGGTTTTGTACGTTCAAACTTTTCTTTAGACATCGATTGTCCCTCTAAGACACGGATAAATCGGTGATATCACCACATCAACCAGGCAATATGCCTGAACTGTTGAATTCATTTAAATTGAAACAGAGAGAAACGGGAGGGAGAAGTGAAGTGGTGCTGATACCCAGAGTCGAACTGGGGACCTCACCCTTACCAAGGGTGCGCTCTACCAACTGAGCCATATCAGCACGTATTGGAGCGGGCAGCGGGAATCGAACCCGCATCATCAGCTTGGAAGGCTGAGGTAATAGCCATTATACGATGCCCGCATCCTGAAACTCGGCTACCCAGTTCTTTCTGTAACAAAAAAAGAGATTTCTCTCTTTTTAAGTTCGAGCTGGCTAATTTTTTCAACCAGCTCCGGCGGCGAATACGCTGCCAGAAAGTGGTGGTGGGGGAAGGATTCGAACCTTCGAAGTCTGTGACGGCAGATTTACAGTCTGCTCCCTTTGGCCGCTCGGGAACCCCACCGGACTTGATGGTGCCGACTACCGGAATCGAACTGGTGACCTACTGATTACAAGTCAGTTGCTCTACCTACTGAGCTAAGTCGGCATCAAGTAGCGCGCATTTTAGGGAGACCCGCAGATTCATGCAACTAAAAATTCGCATAAATCGTGCGTTCGCTCATATTTTATGCGAAGAGAGGGGTAAACGCTGTAATTCCAGGCAGAAGCGGACAAATATCCGTCATTTACCCCCTGAAAAGGGCCTAAACCGTGGGCGGGAGGATTCCTGCGTTACGCATCAGTTAGCGACTTTTTTTCTTATTATTCCTCTCATCTGATGTTACCCTCCTGCGCATTGTCCAAAATTAACTACTAGATGTGCCATACCCCGCATGGCTAGCCTCTACTGTGGGAAGTGATGGCTCACTGAAGCATGCTGATGAGCAAAAAAGAGCAAACGTTAATGACGCCTTATCTCCAGTTTAGCCGCAGCCAGTGGGCTGCTCTGCGTGATTCCGTGCCGATGACCCTGACAGAAGGCGAAATCGCGCGGTTAAAAGGGATAAACGAAGACCTGTCGCTGGAAGAAGTGGCAGAAATATACCTGCCTTTATCGCGTTTGCTGAATTTCTATATAAGCTCCAACCTTCGCCGTCAGGCCGTACTGGAGCAGTTCCTCGGAACCAACGGGCAGCGCATTCCTTATATCATCAGCATTGCCGGCAGCGTAGCCGTGGGCAAAAGTACCACCGCGCGCGTGCTCCAGGCGCTGCTGAGCCGCTGGCCGGAACACCGCAGCGTGGAGTTAATCACCACCGACGGCTTCCTGCACCCAAATGAAGTATTAAAAGAACGCGGCCTGATGAAGAAGAAGGGCTTCCCGCTCTCTTACGATATGCACCGTCTGGTGAAATTCGTCTCGGATCTGAAATCTGGCGCACCGAATGTAACCGCGCCGGTCTATTCGCACCTGATTTATGATCGCATCCCGGACGGGGATAAAACGGTGGTGCAGCCAGATATTCTGATTCTGGAAGGATTAAATGTCCTGCAGAGCGGGATGGATTATCCACATGACCCGCATCATGTGTTCGTTTCTGACTTTGTCGATTTCTCTATTTATGTCGATGCGCCAGAAGACCTGCTGCAAAACTGGTATATCAATCGTTTCCTTAAGTTCCGCGAAGGGGCCTTTACGGATCCTGACTCCTACTTCCATAACTACGCTCAGCTCTCGGAAGAAGAAGCCGTTAACGTGGCAACGTCGCTGTGGAATGAGATCAACTACGTGAACCTGAAAGAGAACATCCTCCCGACGCGTGAACGCGCCAGCCTGATCCTTACCAAGAGTGAGAAGCACGCTGTCGACCAGATCCGCCTGCGGAAATAGGGGTTAAGCAGACATAAAAAAACCGGCGATGATCGCCGGTTTTTTTATTGCTTACACCTGAGGCTTTTCGCCGTTCTCATCCTGATCGACGGCAAAGCAGGCCACCAGCTGTCCACCGTAGTCTTTTAACTGCGGCTGCAGCTGCGTGCACGGCCCAAAGCGACGACGGCAGCGGGCATTGAATGCACATCCCGGCGGCGGATTGAGCGGGCTTGGCAGTTCACCGGTCAGTTTAATACGCTCACGACGTTCATCCGGGTTCAGACGCGGGGTGGCAGAGAGCAATGCCTGAGTATAAGGATGGCGCGGGTTATTAAAGATCTGATCTTTTGTCCCCTTCTCCACGCAGCGTCCCAGATACATCACCATCACTTCATCGGCAATGTGCTCCACCACGGACAGGTCGTGAGAGATGAAGACATACGACAGGCCTAAATCCTGCTGCAGATCCATCATCAGGTTCAGTACCTGCGCACGTACGGAAACGTCGAGTGCAGAAACCGGTTCATCGGCAATCACCACGTCCGGATCGAGCATCAGACCGCGGGCGATAGCAATACGCTGACGCTGGCCGCCAGAGAACATATGCGGATAGCGATCGTAGTGCTCGGTCTTGAGCCCCACCTTCGCCATCATCGCCAGTGCTTTCTCGCGCCGCTGCTCTTTGCTCAACTCGGTATTAATCTGCAGCGGCTCTTCCAGAATCTGTCCCACTTTCTTACGCGGGTTCAGAGAACCGTACGGGTTCTGGAACACAATCTGGATTTTCTGCCGACGCAGCTTCTGCGCGTTGGGATCGTGCTTGAGCAGATCCTGCCCCTGATAGTACAGCTCGCCCCCGGTCGGGATTTCAATCATGGTCAACAGACGACCCAGCGTGGACTTCCCACAGCCGGACTCCCCTACTACCGCCAGCGTCTTCCCGCGCTCCAGGGTAAAGGAGACACCGTCTAGCGCTTTCACCAGACGTTCAGGCGCAAACAGCCCCTTCTTCACCGGGTAGTGTTTTTTCAGATCGATCGCCTGAAGCAGTGGCTGCTGCAGGGTGGCCTCTTGCTTACTCATAGTGTAGGCCTCCCGGCGTCATCGAGTGGGTAGTGGCATTTTGACTGACGGCCGTCGGTGAGGGTATACAGCTCTGGCTCATCGGTACGGCATTTGTCGGTCGCATACGGACAGCGCGGGTTCAGCAGACAGCCCATTGGACGGTCATACTTGCCCGGCACCACGCCCGGCAGCGAAGCCAGACGCGCCTTGTCCTGGGCAAACTCCGGCAATGCGCGCAGCAGAGCCTGAGTATACGGGTGGCGTGGCGCGCGGAAGATATCCGTCGCCTTGCCGGTTTCGACCACCTGCCCTGCATACATCACGATAATTTTATGCGCCGCTTCGGCCACTAACGCCAGGTCATGGGTGATCAGGATCAGCGCCATGTTCTCTTTCTGCTGCAGCTCCAGCAGCAGCTCAATGATCTGCGCCTGAATGGTCACGTCCAGCGCGGTCGTCGGTTCATCGGCGATCAGCAGCTTTGGACGACAGGCAATCGCCATCGCGATCATCACGCGCTGGCTCATCCCACCGGAAAGCTGGTGCGGATAAACATCCAGACGTGAGCCCGGATCGGGGATCCCGACCTGGGTCAGCAGGTCAATCGCCCGCTGACGTCGGGTTTTCTTGTTACCGCCCTGATGCACCTTGATGGCTTCCATAATCTGGAAACCGACGGTGTAGCATGGGTTAAGACTGGTCATCGGGTCCTGAAAAATCATCGCCACTTCGGCGCCCACCAGCTGGCGGCGCTCTTTTTCCGAAATGCGCTTCAGATCCTGACCGTTAAACTCAAGGCTTTCCGCCATTACGCGCCCGGGATAATCAATCAATCCCATGATCGCCAGCGAGCTCACCGATTTACCGGAACCGGATTCACCGACGATGCCCACCACTTCACCCTGATTTACGCTGTAGCTAACACGATCTACGGCGCGAAACTCGGAGCCAACGTCACCGAAGTGCACCGATAATTTATCTACATTTAATAACGCCATCTCGTGCCTCTTACTGCTTCAGTTTGGGATCAAGTGCATCACGCAGACCATCACCCATCAGGTTAAATGCCAGCACCGTCAGCAGGATCGCCAGACCCGGGAAGGTCACGACCCACCATGCGCTTTGCGCGAACTGCAACACGTCGGCGAGCATCGTGCCCCACTCCGGTGTTGGCGGTTGCGCACCCATGCCAAGGAAGCCAAGAGCAGCCATATCGAGAATGGCGTTTGAGAAACCGAGCGATGCCTGAACAATCAGGGGCGCAAGGCAGTTTGGAAGAATATTGACGAACATCTGACGCAGTGCGCCAGCTCCCGCCACGCGGGACGCAGTGACATAGTCGCGATGCACTTCCACCAGCACCGCCGCGCGGGTTAAGCGCACATAGTGGGGGAGTGCCACGAACGTCAGGGCCAATGCAGCGTTGCCGATAGACGGACCGAAGACCGCCACCAGTACCAGCGCAAGCAGCAGGCTTGGCAGCGCCAGCATGATGTCGACGACACGCATGATGATGTTGTCGACCAGGCCCCCGAAGTAGCCTGCGACCAGCCCGAGAACCACGCCCAGAATCAGCGAGAGCACCACCACCAGACAACCGACCAGCAGCGACAGACGCGCACCGTACATCAGACGGGACAGCACATCGCGGCCCACATCGTCGGTACCCAGAAGATGAGCAAAGGTGCCACCCTCCTGCCAGGCCGGCGGCGCCAGCAGCATGTCGCGAAACTGATCCGCCGGGTTATAGGGTGCAAGAAAGTTCGCAAATACCGCGATGATGATCATGATGGTGACATACACCAGACCGACAACCGCGCCTTTATTACGTTTGAAGTAGTGCCAGAACTCCTGCAGCGGCGTCATTGGCACCGGTGCAGCGACCACTTTATTTCCAGAAACTTGTGACATGATGGCCCCTTACTTCTTATGACGAATACGCGGGTTCACCACGCCGTACAGCAAATCGACCAGCAGGTTGACGAGAATAATCATCGTCGCCACCAGCAGTACACCGCCCTGCACTACCGGGTAATCACGGCGTTGCAATGCGTCAATCAGCCAGCGGCCCAGTCCCGGCCAGGAGAAGATGGTTTCCGTCAGGATCGCACCCGCCAGCAACGTACCCACCTGCAAACCGATAACGGTCACAACCGGCAGCATGGCGTTACGCAGCGCATGCACGATGATCACGCGCATACGGGTCAACCCTTTGGCGCGGGCGGTACGGATGTAATCCTCACCCAGTACTTCCAGCATCGACGAGCGGGTCATACGCACAATCACCGCCAGCGGGATCGTACCCAGCACCATGGCAGGCAAAATCATATGCGCCAGCGCGTCAATAAAGTTGCCCTCTTCGCCCCAGATAGCCGTGTCGATTAGCATAAATCCGGTCAGCGGATTCGAATCATCCAGGAACACCATGTCGCTGACGCGCCCGGAGACCGGCGTCAGGTTCCATTGCACCGACACCAGCATAATCAGCATCATGCCCCACCAGAAGATAGGCATGGAGTAGCCGGTCAGGGCCAGACCCACTGCAGTGTGGTCAAAGATTGAGCCGCGTTTTACCGCAGCCAGCACGCCCACCGGAATACCAACGGCGACGGCAAACATCATGGCGCAGACACCGAGTTCAAGCGTCGCTTTAAAGCGCGGCACGAACTCTTCCCACACCGGAAGACGGCTTTTCAGCGAAATACCCAAATCACCATGCAGCACGCCCCAGATATAGTGGAGATACTGTTGCCACATGGGCTTATCCAGACCCAGCTCGGCCAACAGTTGTGCATGACGCTCAGGCGAAATTCCACGCTCACCTGCCATAATCATTACCGGGTCGCCGGGGATCATATGGACGAAGGCAAAGGTGAGAAGGGTGATACCGATAAACGTGGGGATAACTAACCCCAGACGTCGGAGGATGAACTGCAACATAACCCGGATTCTCTCTAATGACGCATGCCTGCTGGCATGACGTCTTTATTGCTCACAAATCTTATCCCCACAGAACTCAAAGGGGATAAAGCACTGCTGCCGGGTGACGCTACGCTTACCCGGCCTACGGTTTGTAGGCCAATGCAAACGCAGCGCCGCCTGGCGTTACTTTTAATTATTCAATTGATACGTTTTCGAAGTGGTGTTTGCCCAGTGGATCAACCACGTAGCCTTTAACTTCTTTACGCACTGGCTCGTACACGGTGGAGTGAGCCACGATCAGCGCTGGCGCCTGGTCATGCATCACAACCTGAGCCTGTTTGTACAGTTCGATACGCTTGTTGTGGTCGTCGGTCGCACGTGCCGGCTGAATCAGATCTTCAAACGGCTTGTAGCACCAGCGAGAGTAGTTAGAACCTTGTTTTGCGGCATCACAGCTGAACAGGGTGGCGAAGAAGTTGTCCGGATCCCCATTGTCCCCGGTCCAGCCCATCATTACAGCCTGGTGTTCACCTGCTTTAGCACGCTTCAGGTACTCGCCCCACTCGTAAGTGACGATCTTGGCCTGAACGCCGATTTTAGCCCAGTCAGCCTGAACCATCTCAGCCATACGGCGAGCGTTCGGGTTGTACGGACGCTGTACTGGCATCGCCCACAGCTCAACGGTAAAGCCTTTATCCTGACCGGCTTCTTTCAGCAGTGCTTTCGCTTTCTCGACGTCGTAGGTGTAATCCTTCACGTCGTCGTTATAGCCCCACATTGTTGGTGGGATCAGGTTTTTCGCTGCAACGCCCGCGCCCTGATAAACCGCTTTGATGATCGCGTCTTTGTTCACCGCGTAGGTCAGCGCCTGACGCACTTTCACATCATCAAACGGTTTCTTCTCGGTGTTGAAAGAGAGGTAGCCGACGTTCAGGCCAGCCTGCTCGTGCAGGGTGATGTTTTTGTCCTGCTTCATACGCGCGATGTCTGCCGGGTTCGGGTACGGCATCACCTGGCACTCGTTCTTCTGCAGCTTGGCGTAACGCACAGATGCGTCAGGCGTGATGGAGAAGACCAGGCGGTCGATCTGTGGCTTGGTGCCCCAGTAACCTTCGAACGCTTTGTACAGAATACGGGAGTCTTTCTGGTACTGCTGCAGCTGGAATGGACCGGTACCGATTGGGTTCAGATCCACTTTCTCCGGCGTACCGGCTTTCAGCATGTTGTCCGCGTATTCTTTAGACAGAATAGAGGCGAAGTCCATGGCCAGGTCAGCCAGGAATGGCGCTTCCGGACGGCTCAGCACGAACTGAACGGTTTTATCGTCCACTTTTTTCACTTCGCTGATCAGATCAGGCAGGCCCATCCCTTCGAAGTACTCATAGCTGCCGCCAGAGACTTTGTGGTACGGGTTCTGGGCATTTTTCTGACGGTCGAAGGAGAACACCACGTCGTCGGCATTCAGCTCACGCGTAGGTTTGAAATCTTTGCTGTCCTGCCACTTCACGCCCTGACGCAGGTGGAAGGTATAGGTTTTACCGTCTTCGCTGACTTCCCACTTCTCCGCCAGACCCGGAATCACTTCCGTGGTACCGATTTTGAATTCAACCAGACGGTTATAGATAGGTACGGAGCTAGCGTCGTACGTTGTACCAGAGGTAAAGAGCTGTGGGTTAAAGCCTTCCGGCGAGCCTTCAGAACAGTAGACCAGGGTTTTTGCCTGTACGCCCGCAGCCACAGTCATTGCCACCAGGCTCAGACCAAGCTTCAGCATCCCTGACTTCTTCAAGGAAATACTCATTATTATTCGGCTCCATTGTGATGTTTGTTGTGTTACTCCGCCTGACCTTTAATTTGTTTTTTACCCGGTCCGGTCGGTGCTGCCCTAAGGCGTTATAAGGGATGGAGATTCCGTTCAGAAGAGCGACTGAGTTGCAGCGCAGATCCTCCCTGAAGTGCCCCTCTTGCCCTACAATCTGTCAACAGAATGTGAAAACGTCAATACAGGTGACGGGGATTTACGCCAGGTGTGAGAATTCGTAAACAAAGATTAAAAAAACTTGCGGGGGCTATTTTCAGCAGGGAAATTTATGCTACCCGCCATGATGCAGCACAACTCTCTACACAATCTGCTACAACCAGTGATTAACATTTATTCAACCGGCTTAAACTTTCTTGCAGAATGGCGATTATCTGCGCACTTAATGCCGTGAACGTTAAAACGCACAGGGGAAAATGCTGGGGTTATCTATAAGTAACGCCAGAAAAAATCAATCTATATATAAAAAAATACAATGGAATATGTCACAAAAACGTTAACAGGCAGGGGGAACGAGAGGTAGGGCGTATTTTGTAGCGTTATGTGAAAAATGAACCGTTGAAGCAGGGTGTTTCTGTGGACGACAAATGCAAAAAGGGCCAACCTTGCGGTTAGCCCTTTTTTAAATGTGGTCGGCGAGAGAGGATGACTCGCCACTTCGTGGCTCGCCCTGCGGGCCGTTGCTAAAGCAACGTTCCCTCGCTTCGCTCGGGTCGAACCTCCTTCCCCGGAGATTCTCATCCTCATGAACTTCAGATGCAAAAAACCCTGCTCTGTGAGCAGGGTTTCGAATGTGGTCGGCGAGAGAGGATTCGAACCTCCGACCCACTGGTCCCAAACCAGTTGCGCTACCAAGCTGCGCTACTCGCCGAATGCGGAGCGCATCTTACTGCTGGGGTATGCGCCCGTCAATCCCTTATTTTAAAAAAGCCATTCAATTGGCGATAAAGTCGCCAGGCCTTCAGTTCGCGGCCTTCACTGCACCGTCAGGAACCTTACACCAGTTGTTGTTCTCGTTAATCCCACCGTCGGGTGAGGTGTAACCGAGGCAACCCATGATGGTGTCGTACAGCTCCACATGGCGACGCGCCACCTTCATATCCGCCTGCTGCTTGAGCTGAGCGAACATTTTGGCTTTATCCGGGTTCTCCAGATACTTGTCCGACATCCACACCATCATTGGCACCCGGAACTGCTCCGGTGGCGCCATCTTGCGCGGCGTACCGTGCAGATGCTCTTTCTCGTTGATCGACTCACCGTGGTCGGCGGCATAGAAGACAATCGCCTTCTTATCACGCACCTGATCAATCACGCTGTCAATAAAGTGATCCACATAGGTCACCGAGTTGTCATAGGAGTTGATCATCTCCTCTTTACTACAGGCTTTGTCCACGCCCTTACACTCCGGCGTCCATTTCGCAAAGCTGCGCGGATAACGCTGGGTGTAGTTATAGTGCGAGCCCTTGGTATGCAGGATGATCATGTGCTTACCTTTCTGGTTGCCCTGAAGCGAGCGTTGCATCTCGTCAACGAGCAGCATGTCGTCAACGCTCTTACCGCGGTTACGCGGCTCAGCGCCGATTTGCTCACGGTAGGCAATGTTGTTGGCCATCGTGTTGCTGTAGAACCATATTTCGCTTTGCATCGCATAGAGGTCAGTGCTAAAGCCAAGCTGGCGCAGCACGGAGAAGATGTTTTGCTCTTTAAGCGTCCGCTGCGGATTGTCGCTTGCCCCGCCCTCACGCACGAACATGCAGCGTAAGGAGAGCTTGGTGGCGGTATCGCAGGAGTATCCGCGGAAGGCGACCAGATTTTTCTCCTGTGCCAGCTTCGGTGTGGTATCTCGCCCGTAGCCCAGCATGCCCATATGATCCCAGCGCGTCGTTTCACCAATAATAAACACCACGTAGGTATCATCGAGATCGGCAGGTGCCTGATAGGTGAATTTTTTCGCCGGGTTCATCAGCGATTTGTTATCCGATGATTCATCCACCTGCGCCCAGGCGTACAGCCCCAGCGCAGAGATCCAGTTGGAAGGCAGATAGGAGTTTGCCACCACGCCGCCGTAGCTCGGCAGATCCACACCGGAGCTGCGCTCAACCTTCTTCTGCTGAACATCCAGCAGCCGAATCGGGCCCCAGACCATCAATCCCGCCAGGGTAACCAGCATCACGCTTCGGATACGCAGCCCAGGCGTACGTAGCTGGCGCAATAGCGTATAGCGGCAGCGGTTGCTCCAGATAAATATCAGCGGCAGCGCACTGACCGAAACCAGCCAGATAATAAAGTGCAGACCGACCACTTCTTTAGAGAGATCGATATCCGTGGTCATCACCGACGCAATAATGCCGTAGCCAATGACCACGTTCATAAAGGTCATGTAATAGCTGGCACCCGCCGAGAACAGCACCACCAGCGTGGCAAGGACGCGCCACACGCGTCGTCCGAACAGCGACAGCAGGCGTAATAAAAAGAAGGTCACCAGCACGGTGGCAACCAGTTCGACAATCCCAGCAATCCCTTTCCAGGCAGTAAAATCTTGCGCATAACCGTCAAACCGACGGAAAAAAACCGCGACATTCATAAACAGTCCGATGTACAACGCCAGCATAAAACTCAGCTTTTGTTGCGTCATCGCTTTGATATATTTCATTAATGCGACCTGGAAAAAGGTAAATAGAGCCGTGTTACTCTTGTTTAAAAAGTAAACAGGGTAATTCTTCGCTAAGGAATTCGTTATGAGAACAACATTGAGCGCGGTAAGTAGACCACAGCGGTGAGAAAAAGTGGCAACAGAGAATGTGATTGGTGCAAATATTTACAAAAAAACAAGTCCGATGACATACAAGAGGTGGGTTCTTTACTTTTGGCGGGCAGAAAAAAGGCCGGAATATCCGGCCCTTAGCGTACTAATTAAGCATGTGCTTCGCGGTATATTTCTGGCCGGGGCTGACGAATTGTCGTGGAAAGTGCCAGAGAGATAATCAGCAGAGCGAAGATAACGCAGAAAGTCACATAGAACCCACCGAACAAGGACGCAATCAGCGAACCGCAAATACTGCCGATACCGAAGCCTAAATAAATCACGCCGTAGTTTTTCGCCAGATTATTCAGACCGAAGAACTCGCTCACCAGCGACGGGAAGACCGTGATGGTGCCGCCGAAGTTAAAGGCGACGCAGGCGATAGCGGCAAAGAAGGTCACTTCGTTCAGCGGGGCAAACAGCAGCGCGGCCATCCCCACCAGCGAGACGACCTGACCAATAGTGATCACCCGGATACGGGCGATTTTATCGGACAGGATACCCAGCACCAGGCGACCCGAAAGGTTGGCGATGGAGATGATGGTCACCGCGTTGGCGGCAGTCGCCGCATCCAGTTTAACCAGCCCCTGGGCGATATCTTTCGCCACGCCAATCACATACAGGCCACTCATGCAGGCGGTCAGGAACATCACGGCCAGCATCCAGTACTGCGGCTTACGCATGGACTCGGCCAGCGTAAAGTCGTTTTCAACTACGCCATTCACGGACTGCGCCTGCTGCTGTGGCGCATCTTTCATCAGGGTCGCACCGAACAGAATCATCACCATCACGATTGCGCCCCAGATCATAAAGGTCTTTTCGAGTCCAACCGCCGACAGTAAATAGCTGTCGATGAACTTAAAGCCCAGGCTGCCGAGGCCATATGAGCCAATCGCAAAGGCGGAGATCAGCCCTTTACGTTCCGGGAACCATTTCACGCAGTTCGACAGGGTCAGCAAATAACCCGCGCCGTCCGCCAGCCCGACCAGTACCCCGGCGCTCAGCCAGAGCATCATCAGGTTGTTGGAATGAGCGGTCAGGAAGAAGCCCACACCCAGCAGAACACCAGAGGCCATAGTGACGCGCTTCACGCCAAAGCGTTCCTGCAACTTACCGGCGATAGAGGAAGAGATTGCCAGCCCCAGGCTCAGCAGGCCAAAGGAGAAAGCCACCTGGCTGACAGGTTCATTGAGCTTATCGGAGAGTGCGCTGTTGAACAGGCTCCAGGTATAGACCGAGCCCAGAGCAAATTGCGTCACAATGGTGCCAAAAAGGGTCAGCCAGCGGGTGCGGTTATAAGATGATGTGTTCATGGCAGTTGTCCTGCAGGAAAAAGGGGAAATTCACTGCTGACAACAATAGCGAAAACCCCGCAATGCCTGGGGTAAAACGGCATGAAATGCAGAGAGGTCGGAATGAAATGCCCAAATTCAGGAATGAATGACCTGGACTGTCATCGATACCCGCACGAGTTAGTGGTTACTATCGATACAGGCCAGGCCATTCATGTGATAAAGATGTTAACAACGCCAACTTAATTGACACATTTAAAACTTAGCGCTGACGCCAAGGGTGTAAAGGTAATCTTCGCCGGTGGTCATATTTTCCGCCTGCGACATGGAAGCATACGCCGCCATATGCGGATTAAGCAGCATATCGGCCCCAACCGTCACATCCATCCAATTGCCGTACTGCGTTGACGACGGTATGCGCCCCAGTCCGGACTGCGTTTTCCACTGATTCTCACCAAACTGCTGGTTGTAGCTGATTTGCGCCCATGGACGCACATCGCCCACCCGCGTATCGACACGCCAGCCGAGCGTACTGATGCTCGCATGCCACAGCGGATCGACAAGCGATTGCGTCGTCACGCTATCGCCAAACTCGTTATACATATTGGGCGTCGAGCCGTCATAGTGCCAACCGGCAACCGGCCCGGTGGTAAAGTGCCGGGCAATGGGAATACTCCAGCCCACGCTCATCGCGCCGCTGGCGTCCAGCGGTGACGTATCTGGCATTTTCAGCGCCAGGCCGGGTATATTCTGCGAAGAACGGATCCGTTCCTCAAGAATATCCTCGTAACGCGGTCGGTGATCCGCATCCCATGTATAACGTTCGGTCGTATTACTTTCTGTATCTGAAACGATATATTCCTGTTGCCAGGCATATGCTGTGTGGCCCGATAGCAGGCAGGCAAATAAACTCACCAGACCGGTAACGGCATGGTGGCCACTGATTTTTTTTATCATCATCAAAGCGACTCCAGGGAGAGCCGAATTCGGCGATATTTGTCATTGTTTAATAAAGGCCGCGTGGCATCCTGAAGGTGGTTGCGTATCAGCCTGTATTAACTATTGTCTCTTTAGATAACACGTCAAGCCGGGTCGATTGATATTTTTCGATTTCACGACCTGGAAAGGAGAAAACCGATGCAACGTTGTGGTTGGGTTAGCCAGGATCAGCTCTATATCGACTATCACGATAAAGAGTGGGGAGTCCCGGAAACTGACGGTAAGAATCTGTTTGAGATGATCTGCCTTGAAGGCCAGCAGGCCGGGTTATCCTGGATAACGGTGCTGAAAAAACGGGAAAACTATCGCCGGGCTTTTCATCAGTTTGATCCGGTCCGCGTCGCCGCGATGACGCCAGACGACGTCGACAGGCTGGTGCTGGACGCGGGGATTATTCGCCACCGTGGCAAAATCGAAGCCATTATCGGTAACGCGCGGGCCTATCTGGCGATGGAAGAAAATGGCGAGCGGTTCTGTGATTTCGTCTGGTCGTTCGTCGATAACACCCCACAGGTGACGCAGGCGTCGACGCTCGCCGGGATCGCCGCCTCAACGCCCGCTTCCGATGCCCTCTCAAAAGCGCTGAAAAAGCGCGGCTTTAAGTTCGTCGGCTCCACCATCTGCTACGCCTTTATGCAGGCCTGCGGGCTGGTCAACGATCACGTCACCACCTGCTTCTGTCACCCCGGAGGCCAGCATGATCCGCAAAGGGCTCAATGACGATCTCGAGCCGTTACTGGAACTGTGGCTGGAGAGCACCACTTTCGCCCATCCGTTTATCGATGCGCAGTACTGGCAGGAGAGCGAGGCGATCGTGCGGGATGTCTATCTGCCCTCGGCAGAGACCTGGGTGTGGGAAGAGGCAGGCCAGCTTCGCGGGTTTATCAGCGTGATGCAGTCCATGTTTGTTGGCGCATTGTTTGTCGACCCGGCGTTTGCGGGACGAGGTATCGGGCATGCGCTGATCAACCATGTCCAGCAGCGCTACCCGTCGTTAAGCCTTGAGGTGTATCAGAAGAACAGTCGGGCGGTGAATTTCTACCATGCACAGGGCTTTCGTATTGAAAACAGCGCCTGGCAGGAAGAGACCCACCACCCGACCTGGCTTATGAGCTGGCAGGCGGATCAAATGCCGTCAGAGTAAGCGTCGGGCCTTGATATTTTTCCAGCCACGCCAGCGCCGTATTTCCGGCGCAGCCATTCCCCAGCTTCGAGCTGGGGAGATCTTTGGTCAATACGTTGACCGCGCCGTTCTTACAAATCCCGCCGTTGTCCGCATCCAGATCCGGCCAGGCGCCCTGATGAATACAGATCACCCCCGGCTTGATCCCGTCGCTGACCACGGCCCCGGCCAGCACCTGCCCGCGCCCGTTCCAGACCCGGACCACATCACCATCGGCAATTCCGCGGGCGTTAGCATCATGCGGATGCAGGGTCACAGGCTCACGCCCGCCCACCGCATACTGTTCACGCAGGGAGGAGTAGTTCAGCTGGCTGTGCAGACGATGTGCCGGGTGGGCAGAGAGCAACTGCAGCTGATCCGGCAGCGCATTGCCGTGCCATTCGTCCGGAGCAAGCCACATCGGGTGCGGCGGGCAATCGGCATACTGGAAGCTGGCGATGCGCTCAGAGTGGATCACTATTTTGCCGCTCTCGGTTTTCAGGGGATGATTTAGCGGATCGCGGCGGAAATCGGCGAAGCGGACAAACTGCGCATTCTGCTCTGACTCCGGCATTTCGACGATGGCATTGTCCGCCCAGAACTGCGCGAACGGCGCCAGGGTCACGCCCTGCGCTGCGCCACGCTGCCCGGCAATCTGATAGAACGTCTCCAGCCAGTCGAGGTCGGTTTTGCCTTCCGTAAACCGCTCGCCGCCGCCCTGCTCCCAGCGTTCGCTCAGCTCAGCAAAGACGTCAAAATCATCCCGCGCCTCGTCGCGCGGTGGCACGACGCGCTTCATCGGCACCATATGCTGGTTGCTGTAATCACCGGTCATCGTCATATCGTTTCGTTCAAACGAGGTGGTCGCAGGCAACACGATATCAGCATGTCTGGCTGCCGCGGTCCAGAAGCACTCCGAGATCACCACCAGCTCCGGTTTTTGCCAGGCGCGGATCAGGCGGTTGGTATCCTGATGATGGGTAAAGTTGGCTCCGCCCGCCCACCAGACAAAGCGGATATCCGGGAAGTGACGATCCATGCCGTTGTGCTGATAAAACCCGCCCGGGTTCTCCAGCGCTTCAACGATGCGGGCAACCGGGATTTTATCGACCGCGTCAACGCCGCCCTGTACCGATCCCTGCATCGACGCCAGCACCGCCGCCCGGCGCGTCGGGTTGCCGCCGTTAGCAAAGTGATAAGACAGCCCAAAACCGCCGCCCGGGGTGCCGATCTGGCCGAGCATCGCCGCCAGCGTGACCAGCATCCAGTGCTTCTGCTCGCCAAACTGCTGACGCTGCATGCCCCATCCGGACATCAGCATCGTGTTATTTTCGTGGAACAAGACTGCCAGTTCGCGAATTTTAGCCGCCTCAATGCCACAGATGTCGGCAGCCCACTCGGCCGTTTTGGCGATCCCGTCCGACTCACCGGTCAGGTAGTCAGCAAAGAGGGCGTACCCGCTGGTACAGCGCGCGAGGAAATCCTCGTCCTGCCAGCCATTTTCAACCAGCGTATGGGCAATGCCGAGCATCAGCGCGACGTCGGTGCCCATATGCGGGGCGATCCATTCGGCGCTGTCGCCGAAGAAATCCATGGTTTCAGAGCGCATCGGGTCGATGCAGATCAGACGCTTGCCGCTTTTGCGCAGCGCATCAAAATACCCAATGCCCTGCTCGTCGCTGGCGTTCCACGCAATCTTGAGCGTATTGAGCGGATTGGCGCTCCACAGTACCACCACGTCGCTGTGCTCCAGCACCAGCGGCCAGCTGGTCTGCTGCTGGTATACCTCATTGCCACCGACCACATACGGCATGATGGCCTGTGCCGCACCGGTGGAGTAATCCCCCAGATGGCCGGTGTAACCGCCCGCCAGGCTCATATAGCGCTGAAGCAGCGTCGCCGCCTTGTGCAACACGCCGTTTGAACGCCAGCCATAGGATCCGGCAAAAATCGACGCCGGGCCGTGGCTATCACGGATCCGGCGGTGCTGAGCATCAATCAGCGTCAGCGCCTGGTCCCAGCTAACGCGCACAAACTCATCCTGGCCGCGCACGCCCTGCGGCTTATCTGGCGAGGCGAGAAAGCCCTTACGCACCATCGGCCAGCGTACGCGCGTTTTGCTGTGAACCTGATCGCGCACCACGGTTTGCAGCGAGTTCGGATGCTGGGTGGGCAACGCCCCGCGGGAAGACAACACCGCGTCGCCATCCGTCTCAACCAGCATCGGCCCCCAGTGGGCTGCGGTCAGAATCGTTTTTGTTGAAGTGGTCACGGCGTGCGCTCCTGGTTATCCGTTGCAGGTTTCATAGCCTTCTTCGAGGCTGTTGATAATTTGATACATATTTCAGAGTTATCCCCAAAATTTTCTTCATAACTGCGGGTCATAATCAACTGCCACGCCCGTCGTGGCAAAGAATAAAAAAGCTTAAGGAAAGAAGATGAAAAAAAGCGTACTTATGATTGCCGCTGTTGTGAGCGGCGCACTGGTTGTTTCAGGCTGCACCACCAACCCTTACACCGGCGAACGTGAAGCGGGTAAATCCGGCATTGGCGCCGGCATCGGTTCTCTGGTGGGCGCAGGCGTTGGCGCCCTCTCCTCCTCGAAAAAAGATCGCGGCAAAGGCGCGCTGATTGGCGCCGCAGCCGGTGCAGCACTGGGCGGCGGGGCCGGATATTACATGGATGTGCAGGAAGCGAAGCTGCGCGAAAAAATGCAGGGTACCGGCGTAAGCGTCACCCGCAGCGGCGATAACATCATCCTGAACATGCCGAATAATGTCACCTTCGACAGCAACAGCTCCACCCTGAAACCGGCAGGTGCCAACACGCTGACCGGCGTGGCAATGGTGCTCAAAGAATACGGTAAAACAGCGGTGAACGTGCTGGGCTACACCGACAGCACCGGCAGCCAGGATCTGAACATGCGTCTGTCCCAGCAGCGCGCCGACGCGGTGGCCAGTTCGCTGATCACCCAGGGCGTAGCGGCGCCTCGCATCCGCGCCAGCGGAATGGGCCCGGCGAACCCGATCGCCAGCAACAGCACGGCAGAAGGCAAAGCGCAGAACCGCCGCGTCGAGATCACCCTCAGCCCAACCCAGTAAAATCCTCCCATCGCAGGCCCGGTAAGCGTAGCGCCACCGGGCGTTTTCGCGCTAAGGTGTGCGCACCTCAGGCAAGGAAACCCACGATGAGCAAATCAACACGGCCCACCATCAGCGATGTGGCGAAAGCCGCGAAAACCGGTAAAACCAGCATCTCCCGCTATCTCAACGGCGAGAAACACCTGCTGTCCGACGCGCTACTTGCCCGTATTGAACAGGCCATCGCCGAACTCGACTATCGCCCAAGCCTGATGGCCCGCGGGCTGAAACACGGCAAAACCCGCCTGATCGGCCTGATCATCGCCGATATCACCAATCCTTACTCGGTTAACGTGCTGAGCGGCATCGAAGCCGCGTGCCGGGAAAAGGGCTTTACCCCGCTGGTGTGTAACACCAACAACGAACTCGACCAGGAGCTGCACTATCTCGATCTACTGCGCAGCTATCAGGTGGAAGGCATTGTAGTCAACGCCGTCGGCATGCGTGAAGAGGGGCTCAACCGCCTGCAGCAGTCGGCCCTGCCAATGGTGCTGATTGACCGTAAGATCCCGGATTTTGCCTGCGACGTGGTCGGGCTGGATAACACCCAGGCCGCCACCACCGCCACCGAACACCTGATTGAACAAGGTTTTGAAGCGATCCTGTTTATCAGCGAACCGCTGGGGATGGTTAATACCCGCCGCGAGCGCCTGAGCGCCTTTCGCGCCACCCTGGCGCGCTATGCTGGCGTGGTTGCCGAAAACGTCGAAATCCCCCTGCATGAAGCGGACCTGCTGGATAACGCTCTGCGCCAGTTCCATACCCGCCATCGCGGCATGCGCAAAGCGGTGATCTCTGCCAACGGCGCCTTAACCCTTCAGGTGGCCCGCTCGCTCAAACGTATCGGCCTGCACTGGGGCAGCGATATCGGCCTGCTGGGCTTTGATGAGCTGGAGTGGGCAGAGCTGGCTGGCGTGGGGATTACCACCCTCAAACAGCCCACCTGGCAGATTGGTTTTGCTGCCGTCGAACAGGTAGTGCGTCGGATCAACGGCACCGACGATGCCGTTCGCGAGCAGGTCTTTTCCGGCGAGCTGATCGTCCGGGGTTCTACCGCCCGATAAACGCCCCTTCGTGATGGCGATCATAAATCCAACATCCTGAACTTTTCTTTGGAACCGGTTCCATCTAGCGTAAAGCTTATCAGCTACGTAATGGAGCCTACTCATGGCCAGAAAAATTATTGTTGTCACCGCTGCGTATGGCGCAGACAACGTGCGTGAAGCCGGTGGCCAGCGCGCCATGCTGCCGGTCATTGCCGGCGCCGGTGCCGATGGCGTTGAAATCCGCCGGGAATTATTCACCGAGGGCGAACTGGACGCCTTACCGACCCTCGCCCAATCCATCGAGCTGCTCGGCCTGCTGGCCTGCTATTCCGCCCCCGATGCCCTGTTTACCCCGGACGGCAAGCTCAACCCCCTGCTGCCCCACTACCTTGCCGAAGCCAGTACCCTCAACGCCCTGTGGCTGAAAGTCTCCCTCGGCCACTTCAGCGATAAGCAGCAGCTCGATGCCTTGCGCGCGCTGCTCGACGAAACCGGCATGACCCTGGTGGTGGAAAATGACCAGACGCGCTACGGCCAGCTGGCCCCGATGCAACGCTTCAAGGCCGCCTGTCGGGTAATGAATCTGCCCGTCACCCTGACCTTTGACATGGGCAACTGGCTGTGGGTGGGGGAATCCCCGGAAGAGGCTGCGCGCCATCTGGCACCTGCCGTGAGCTATATCCACGTCAAAGCCGCCGTACCCCATCAGCAGCAGTATCGCGCTGTGCCGCCGGATAATGACGACACCCGCTGGCAGGCGCTGCTGGACACGCTCCCTGCCGATGCCCCTCGCGGTATTGAGTTTCCGCTGGAAGGGCCCGATCTGACGGCGATCACCCGTCACTACGTTAATTTACTGCGCGAGGAGTAACCCTATGCCACACGCACTGGATGTCATCACCATTGGCGAAGCGATGGCCATGTTTGTCGCTACCCGCCCCGGCGAGCTCAGCGACGTCGATCGCTTTATCAAACGCGTGGCCGGTGCCGAACTGAACGTGGCCACCGGGCTGGCGCGACTTGGCCTGAAGGTCGGCTGGGTCAGCCGCGTCGGGACCGACAGCTTCGGTCAGTTTGTGCTCGACTCGCTGAAAAAAGAGGGCATTGACGCCTCAGGGGTCACCCTGGATGGCCGTTACGCCACCGGGTTTCAGCTCAAATCTAAAGTCGAAGATGGAACCGATCCCATCGTCGAGTATTTCCGTAAAGGCTCTGCCGCCAGCCATCTGTCGGAGGAGGATTTCAAGCCGGACGGGTTTATGGCCGCGCGACACCTGCATCTGAGTGGCGTCGCAGCGGCACTCTCTGCCAGCTCTTACGCCCTGCTCGATCGCGCCGCCGGGGCAATGAAAGCCGCAGGCAAGACGATCTCATTCGATCCGAATCTGCGTCCGGTGCTGTGGAAAAGCGAAGCGGAAATGGTGGAGAAACTGAACCACCTCGCCTTCCAGGCCGACTGGGTGTTACCTGGCGTCAAAGAGGGCATCGTCCTGACCGGGGAAAATACCCCGGAAGGGATTGCCGATTTTTACCTGAACCGCGGTGTGAAGGCGGTGATCCTGAAAACTGGCGCTGACGGGGCCTGGTATAAAACGGCCACAGGCGAGCAAGGTGCCATAGCCGCAGTGAAGGTCGAGAACGTCGTCGATACGGTCGGCGCGGGGGATGGCTTTGCCGTGGGCGTGATCAGCGCCCTTCTGGAGGGCAAAACCCTGGCGCAGGCCATCTCGCGAGGCAATACCATTGGCGCACTGGCGATCCAGGTACAGGGCGACAGCGAAGGGTTACCTACCCGGAAGCAGTTAGGGGAATAAACCCCGCACATGTTTAAGCCACCCTGTACCCTACAGACAGCGGCGGTGACTCCCTCAACCACAGAGGCAAGCCTATGAAAAGCTCAACAAATGCAGTAAAACGCTGGTGGTACATCATGCCCGTCGTGTTTATCACGTACAGCCTGGCGTATCTCGACCGTGCAAACTTCAGTTTCGCGTCTGCCGCCGGCATCACCGAAGACCTGGGGATCACCAAAGGCGTCTCCTCGCTGCTGGGTGCCCTGTTCTTCCTCGGTTACTTCTTTTTCCAGATCCCCGGCGCGATCTACGCTGAACGCCGTAGCGTGCGCAAACTAATCTTTATCTGCCTGATCCTGTGGGGCGGTTGCGCGTCACTCACCGGGGTGGTGAATAACATCCCGGCGCTGGCGGCCATTCGCTTTATTCTTGGCGTGGTGGAAGCGGCGGTGATGCCGGCAATGCTGATCTACATCAGCAACTGGTTTACCAAATCCGAACGCTCGCGCGCCAATACCTTCCTGATCCTCGGCAACCCGGTCACCGTGCTGTGGATGTCGGTGGTCTCCGGGTATCTGATCCAGTCGTTCGGCTGGCGTGAAATGTTCATTATTGAAGGGATCCCGGCGGTTATCTGGGCGTTCTGCTGGTGGGTGCTGGTGAAAGACAAACCGGCGCAGGCCAAATGGCTCTCTGAAGATGAAAAAGCCGCGCTGCAGTCGCAGCTGGATAAAGAGCAGCAGGGGCTGAAAGCGGTACGCAACTACGGTGAAGCCTTCCGCTCACGTAACGTGGTGCTGCTGTGCATGCAGTACTTTACCTGGAGCATCGGCGTGTACGGTTTCGTGCTGTGGCTGCCGTCAATCATCCAAAGCGGTGGCGACAACCTTGGGATGGTGGAAGTGGGCTGGCTGTCGTCCGTGCCTTACCTGGCCGCCACTGTCGCGATGATCCTGGCGTCGTGGGCCTCGGACAAAATGCAAAACCGTAAGCTGTTCGTCTGGCCGCTGCTGTTAATCGCTGCCTGTGCCTTTATTGGTTCGTGGGCAGTGGGGGCAAATAACTTCTGGGCCTCGTATACGCTACTGGTGATCGCCGGCGCGGCGATGTACGCCCCGTATGGTCCATTCTTTGCCATCATTCCGGAAATGCTGCCGCGTAACGTCGCGGGTGGCGCAATGGCCCTGATCAACAGCATGGGCGCGCTGGGCTCGTTCTTTGGTTCGTGGTTCGTCGGGTACCTGAACGGCGCAACGGGCAGCCCGTCGGCGTCGTACATCTTTATGGGGGTGGCGCTTTTCGTCTCAGTGTGGCTTACTCTGATTATTAAGCCTGCTAATAATCAGACCCTTCCCGTCGGCGTACGCCACGCCTGAACCCTTTAAAAATCAACGGAGATTAGCATGAAGCCGTCCGTCATTTTGTACAAAGCCCTGCCAGACTCACTTCAGCAGCGCCTTGACGATCATTTTACCGTCACCCGGGTAAACAACCTGAGCCCGGAAACCGTACAGCAGCATGCTGACGCTTTCGCCAACGCCGTCGGGCTGCTGGGTTCCAGCGAAAAGGTGGATACCGCGCTGCTGGAGAAGATGCCGAACCTTCGGGCAACGTCGACCATTTCGGTGGGCTATGACAACTTCGACGTCGATGCGCTGAACGCGCGTAACGTGCTGCTGATGCATACCCCTACCGTACTGACCGAAACCGTCGCCGATACCCTGATGGCACTGGTGCTCAGCAGCGCACGTCGCGTGGTGGAAGTGGCCGAGCGCGTCAAAGCAGGTGAATGGACCAAAAGCATCGGTCCGGACTGGTTTGGTATCGACGTGCATGGCAAAACGCTGGGCATTGTTGGCATGGGGCGGATTGGGCTGGCGCTGGCGCAGCGTGCGCACTTCGGCTTTAACATGCCGATTCTGTACAATGCGCGCCGTCAGCATAAAGAAGCCGAAGAGCGCTTTAACGCCCGTCACTGCGATCTGGATACCGTCTTGCAGGAAGCGGACTTCGTCTGCCTGATCCTGCCACTGACCGATGAGACTCATCACCTGATCGGTAAAGCGCAGTTTGAGAAGATGAAGAAGTCCGCCATCTTTATCAATGCGGGTCGCGGTCCGGTGGTGGATGAAAATGCGTTGATCGAGGCGCTGCAAAACGGGGAGATTTACGCTGCGGGGCTGGACGTCTTCGAGCAGGAGCCGCTGCCTGCTAGCTCAATGCTGCTTAAGCTGCCTAACGTGGTTGCTCTGCCACACATCGGCTCAGCCACGCATGAGACGCGCTACAATATGGCCGCCTGCGCGGTAGATAATCTGATCGATGCCCTGGCAGGTAAGGTCGATAAAAATTGCGTCAATCCGCAGGCAAAACCCTAAACGAAAAAAACCCGCCAGAGGCGGGTTTTTAAATTCTTTTAGCTGAGTTGGAAGCTTACAGGCTTACAACGTTACCAGCTGCTGGGCCTTTAGCGCCGCTTTCGATGGTGAAGGAAACTTTCTGACCTTCGTCCAGAGATTTGTAGCCATCGTTCTGGATAGCAGAGAAGTGTACGAATACATCTTTAGAGCCATCGTCAGGAGTGATGAAGCCGAAACCTTTATCAGCGTTGAACCATTTTACCAGACCAGTCATTTTACCAGACATAGAAATTACCTTTTTAAAAATTTGTTTTGCCTTCCGGCGCGATGATGGAATGTGTTACAGATTTTTAAGCGATGAAGGAAGGGTCACTACGAAGGGTATCTAAGATAACGCATCTGGACTGCTTAACTAAACTGCTTTAGGTCTGTGTAACAAACCGACGAGGTGTATTAAACAGAGTTCCTGAATTAAAGACAAGCTTTATTTTTGTAATTATAAAAAGAACCCCACTTTTCAGTGGGGTTATCAGGGTTATTCCGTTACGGCCATCGCCGCGCCCCACGCCTGGCTAAAGGCCTGGTGCTGGGCTGCCAGCGGTCCAATCAGCGTGTTGTACTGGCTGGCCTGCTGCGAGGTCGGGAACTGGATGCCATTTGAGACAAAGCTCACCTGGGTCCCCTGCTGAGAAATAAAGTCCGCTACCTGCACCAGCTGCTGGGTGAAGATTTGCGCAGCCGGAATCAGCGGCTGAAGCGCATCGGCCGGTTTGGTCACCACTTTTTCATACACTTTGTCGAAAACCGGCTTCAGTTCGTCGCCCTGTTTCAACGCAGAGTGCGCGCCATCAGCCTGCATTTTGGCATTCTGAAGCTGCTGACTCAGCACGCCCAGCGCGCCGTTTGACTGACTCAACGGTTCACGCTGGGTCACATAATCCTGCGGTACACGAATCGCATTCACGCTATCCACTACCGGACGCAGTCCTGCATCCATCGCCTGATTCACCTGTTGTGAATAGCCATACAAAATGGCGTAGTCAGAGACGAACGGACCAAACTGTTTTTTCTGATCCGCAGTCAGCGTTGGCAAATGCTCACCACTGCGCATCGCAGTATTCTGCAGGAAATCGATAAACGCTTTGCGCTGATCGCCTTCCTTATCGAAACACCCACTCAGGCTTACCACCATCAACAACGCCGCAAGAGGCGCAAACCAGCGAGAGCAGGGCTTTCCTGTCACCATTTTCATTACTCCTTTCACCCAAAAAAGCGCACACCGGCACACGCGTGCCCGACGCGGGTAAGAATAGTCCAGGTGAGGCCGGCAAGATACTCTTTTCATGTTAAACGGCTTTAGCCATATAAATTCTTACGATTTACAAAAATTAATCTGATGCTACGCCAGCGCTGATTAATCAAGTCATTAGCAGGCTAATCCGTCCGGCAAACGTATAAGCGAAACGTCTCGCTCGCACGGCGTTGCGACAGCGATCAACTTCTGCCCGTTTTAGCGACTATTCTTAAATTGCTCTCTATGTTCACGATCCCGCAGTGTGATTTAAGAGGAGTTCTCAATGGAATCTAAAGATCCTATGTATGATCTGCTAAGCAGTCTGGAACAGATTGTTTTTAAAGATGTACCGCAGACGATTGCTCTGCAACAAAAGTCCAATCCCTTTACGGAATATGAGCGATTACGTAAAGGCACAGGGATGAAGACCGATGATTTCGCCCGAGCAATGGGGGTCAGCGTGGCAATGGTTCAGGAGTGGGAGTCCAGACGTGTTCGTCCCTCCATGACCGAGCTAAAGCTGATGAGTCTGATTCAGGCAACCCCAACGTTCAGCAAGCAGTTGACCGAATAGAAGGTGTTTCGCCCCCGCATGTGCGGGGGTTTGTGTTATCCACGCTGCTCGCAGCGCCATCCCGCCTCCTGCCACACCAGTTCATGCGTCAGCTTTAGCCCATCAAGGAATGTTTTATCGTGCGACACAACCATTAACGCCCCCGGGAACGTGGCCAGCGCCGCCTCAATGGCTTGTACCGACGCCAGATCCAGATGGTTAGTGGGTTCATCCAGCAGGAGTAGCTGCGTCGCGTCCTCCCGCCACAGTACGCAGGCCAACGCGGCTTTCAGTCTTTCGCCCCCGCTCAGCTCGGCCAATGGCAGCATCACTTTATCAGCGCCCAGTTGCAGCTGCGCCAGACGGCTGCGCAACACGCCCTCCTCCAGCGGCGTGTCGTGCAAATGCAAGTGGCTCAGCACGGACTGGGTGAGATCAAGTTGGGAAAGATGCTGATCGAGATACGCAGCCCTGACCGCCAGACGACAGCGCCCTGCGAGAGGCGTAACGTCGCCAAGGATCGCCTTCAGTAAGGTCGATTTTCCGCAACCATTCGGCCCACACAACGCCACGCGCATTGGCCCGTCCATCCGCCAGTTAAGCGGCGGGAGATCAACGTGCGCCAGGCGCAAATCCTCCAGCACCACGACCTGTTTGCCCTCTGCAATCTGACTGCCCGGCAGGGTAAACATGATAGGATTATCTTCTTCAACTCTTTCACGCGCCTGGTTAACTGCTGCGTTCAGGGCGTCATTCTGCTCACGATGTTGCCTGCGCCACGTGCCCAGCCGCTCCTTAGCCGCCATTTTGTACTTCACGCGTTCGAACGAGGCAATATTCAGACTGTCCACCGTGCGCAGCGTTTTGGCCGAGCGCCGCTGACCGTCATCATGCTCTTTCTGCATCCGCTGGCGCGTTCGTCGGCGTTCAATCGCCGCATGCTCCAGCGCAGCACGTGCCGCCTGCTGCTCGCTATCCCGCTGATGCTGATAGTTGTCATAGTTTCCGCCGTAGCTGCGCAGGCCCGCGGCACTCAGTTCCAGTATCCGTGGCATTTGCGCCAGCAGTTCGCGATCGTGAGAAGCCACCAGCACCCCGCCGCGCTGACGGGCGAGCTGGGCGTAAAACCACTCCCGCCCTTGCCTGTCGAGGTGGTTGGTGGGTTCATCAAGCAGCAGATAGTCGACATCAGCACTAAAGGCACCACACAGCAGGGCGCGCTCGCGCTCACCGCCGCTGAGCTCAATGGCCGGCCTGTCAGGATCAAAAGCCGGAAGATGTGCTGCCTGAAAAGCGTCGCTCAGGCGTTCACTGAGATCCCAATAGCCATCGAGGCATTCCAGATCGTCAGGCTGGTAGTCGCCGCTGTCGATACGCCTGCGGGCGGCAAACAGCCTGTCGTATCCGAGCATTTGGGCAAGTGTTGTATGCGCAGAGAACACGTGCTGTTGCGCAACGTATGCCCACGAGCCAACGCGCTCGATATGACCCCTGGCGGGCGCATCAAGACCGGCAAGCAGACGTAACAGCCGGGTTTTACCGCTGCCGTTACGCCCGACCAGGCCGCACGGCGCAGCTTCCAGCGTAAGATTCAGTGGACCAAAAAGGACATCGCCCGTCGCAAACTGACAGGTGACCTGATGCAATATAAAAGAAGGGGATTGCGCAAAATGAGCCATAAGCACTCCTGAATGAAATGTAAACATCCCCTGCTGACGCATAAGCGTTTAGCAAGGATTGAAATTCATCAGTCGTGGTTGTTCATTTTCGGGATGCGCTCCAGAGGAGAGAATGAGTGGCAATTAGGATACGGCTATATTACGGGCTCTTTCAAGGTTAAATTTTCAGCAACGCATAAAAAACCCGCCGAAGCGGGTTTTAGGCATTCAGGCCCGAGTCACGGGCAAGAGCACGGTTACTGCAGCAGCGAAATATCCGCCACGCGCAGGAACAGCTCGCGCAGTTTTTCGAGCATGGAGAGACGGTTAACGCGAAGCTCTTTATCTTCAACGTTTACCATCACTTTCTCGAAGAAGGCATCAACTGTCTCACGTAACTCAGCCAGTTCTACCAGCGCATCCTGATAGCGACCTTCAGCGAAGTACGGTTCCAGCTTGTCGCGCAGTACCACAACCTGCATCGCCAGTTTGATCTCTTCCGGCTCTTTCAGCGTCGCGGCGTTCACTCGCTCGTTAAGTTGCTCGTCGGATTTCGCCAGAATGTTGGATACACGTTTGTTCGCCGCGGCCAGCGCAGAGGCTGCTTCCAGGGTACGGAAGTGCGAAACGGCCTTCATACGGGCATCAAAATCGGCCGGACGGGTTGGACGACGCGCAAGTACTGCCTGAATAGTGTCGACGGTGAAACCTTCGTCCTGATACCAGGCACGGAAGCGACCGAGCATAAAGTCGATTACGTCATCCACCACTTTCGCGTTGGTCAGCTTGTCGCCGTACAGACGTACCGCTTCTTCGGTGAGAGTCTGCAGATCCAGCGACAGGTTCTTCTCAACGATGATGCGCAGCACACCCAGCGCAGCACGACGCAGCGCGAACGGATCTTTGTCGCCCTTCGGATGCTGACCGATGCCGAAGATACCCGCGAGGGTGTCCATCTTGTCGGCAATGGCCACTGCACAGGCTACCGGGTTAGACGGCAGTTCATCGCCGGCAAAACGCGGCTGATACTGTTCGTTCAACGCCACGGCCACGTCTTCCGCTTCACCATCGAAGCGCGCGTAGTGCATACCCATCACGCCCTGGGTGTCGGTAAATTCGAACACCATATTGGTCATCAGGTCGCATTTGGACAGTAGGCCTGCGCGGGTCGCGTGGTTAACGTCTGCGCCGATTTCACGGGCGATCCAGCCGGACAGCTCCGCGATACGGTCTGTCTTGTCGCGCAGCGTACCCAGCTGCTGCTGGAAAAGAACGGTCTGCAGACGCGGGAGATGATCTTCCAGACGCTTTTTACGGTCGGTATTAAAGAAGAACTCGGCATCCGCCAGACGCGGACGCACCACTTTCTCGTTACCGGAGATAATCTGAATCGGATCTTTCGATTCGATGTTCGCCACGAAGATAAAGTTTGGCAGCAGTTTGCCGTCGTTCGCGTAGACCGGGAAGTACTTCTGGTCACCCTTCATGGTGTGAACCAGCGCTTCGGACGGCACCGCGAGGAATTTCTCTTCGAACTTCGCGGTCAGCACCACTGGCCACTCAACCAGAGAGGTCACTTCTTCCAGCAGGCTGTCGCTCAGATCGGCGTTGCCACCAATCTGGCGCGCGGCTTCTTCAGCATCCGCTTTGATGCGGGCTTTACGCAGTTCGTAGTCGGCAATGACTTTACCGCGCTCCAGCAGGATCGCAGGATACTGATCGGCATTATCGATGGTGAACTCCGGCTCGCCCATAAAGCGGTGGCCGCGGATCACACGATCGGAGGCCACGCCCAGAATGGTAGCAGGGATTACGGTGTCGCCCAGCAGCAGGGTCACGGTGTGAACCGGACGCACGAAGTGAACGTCGCTTGCGCCCCAGCGCATCAGTTTCGGGATTGGCAGTTTTGCCAGTGACGTGGCGATCATGTTTGGCAGCAGCGCTTCTGCGCTTTCGCCCTTAACATGCGCCCGATACAGCAGCCACTCGCCTTTGTCGGTGGTCAGACGCTCGGCCTGGTCAACGGTGATACCGCAGCCACGTGCCCAGCCTTCTGCCGCTTTGCTGGCTTTGCCTTCGGCGTCAAACGCCTGGGCGATAGCCGGGCCGCGCTTTTCAACTTCACGATCGGGCTGTGCAGCCGCAAGATTTGCGACTTTCAGCGCCAGACGGCGCGGGGCAGCAAACCACTCAACCTTGCCGTGCGCGAGGCCAGCGTTGTCCAGCTCTGCCGTCACGTTCGCAGCAAAGGATTCCGCCAGGCTACGCAGGGCTTTTGGTGGCAGCTCTTCAGTGCCGATTTCCACCAGGAAAGTTTTCTCAGACATGGCCGCCTCTTATTTGTTTCGGTTGCACATCGGGAAGCCAAGGGCTTCACGGGACGCGTAGTAAGCTTCTGCAACGGCTTTGGTCAGCGTGCGGATACGCAAAATGTAGCGCTGACGTTCAGTCACGGAGATCGCTTTACGGGCGTCCAGCAGGTTGAAGCTGTGGGCGGCCTTCAGAATACGTTCGTAGGCTGGCAGCGGCAGGGGAGTCTCAAGCGCCAGCAGCTGCTGGGCTTCTTTCTCATACTGCTCAAAGCAGGTGAACAGGAAGTCCACGTCCGCGTATTCGAAGTTATAGGTGGATTGCTCCACTTCGTTCTGATGGAACACGTCTCCGTAGGTGGTTTTACCCAGCGGGCCGTCGCTCCAGACCAGGTCGTAAACGCTGTCTACGCCCTGAATGTACATCGCCAGACGTTCCAGGCCGTAGGTGATCTCACCGGTGATCGGCTTACACTCCAGACCGCCAACCTGCTGGAAGTAGGTGAACTGCGTCACTTCCATGCCGTTCAGCCACACTTCCCAGCCCAGACCCCAGGCACCCAGCGTCGGGTTTTCCCAGTTATCTTCCACGAAACGAATGTCGTGGATGGTCGGATCCATGCCCAGCTCTTTCAGCGAGCCAAGATACAGCTCCTGAATATTGTCCGGGGAAGGCTTAATCACCACCTGGAACTGATAGTAGTGCTGTAAGCGGTTCGGGTTTTCGCCATAGCGGCCGTCAGTTGGACGGCGGGATGGCTGCACATAGGCAGTTGCCATCGGTTCTGGCCCCAACGCACGCAGGCTGGTCATCGGGTGTGAAGTGCCGGCGCCAACTTCCATGTCCAATGGTTGAACGATGGTGCAGCCCTGACGAGCCCAGTAATCCTGTAAGGTCAGGATCAGGCCCTGGAAGGTCTTAGTATCAAACTTTTGCATAGGATTTCGTGCTGGATACGTGTGGTTTTAAAGGAAGGGATCAGTATACCCGCTGACCGTAAGATATACAGTACGAAACGGGGCTGTTTAGGGAAAATTGGGAAATAAGCATAGCTGAAAGCGCCCGCAGGACGCCGCCAGCCTTATCACACCGTCGCCTTAGCGCATCGAAAGATGTAAAAAATGGCCGTCTGCGTCAAAAGAGCAGATGAAACTCTCATTGCGCGCAGTGAATCCACGCATTTCATAGCTCCCCTGAAACTGTTCAAAGCCGGTGACGTCTATTTTTTTAGCACCCGTGTTATAGCGATGGGCAGCCTGATCCTTACAAAGCTGTTCCATATTCAGCGAACGCGCCGGGCTAACTTTGCTGTTTTGCGCTTTTTGCGCCGTCGGAGCGTCCTGAGCCGCACAACCCCCTAATAAAACGGGGATCGCGAGCAATATCGTGCGCATCATCATTTTTATTACCGCCCTGTGCTGTGGCTGTTATTTTTAATCACTAAACTTTATAGAGTATGGCCCGGCATTCTGCGAGCCACACCTCCCTGGCACAAGCAGGGCAATGAAAAATCAGAGTTTTCCAGCGCGCGTCTGGCGCAGAATGGTCGTCAGAGCCTATTTAATACCTGAACAGAGGAACGGATGCAGGAAAAAATTAACTGGATTGATAATCTGCGGGGCATCGCCTGTTTAATGGTGGTGATGATCCATACCACCACCTGGTATATTACTAATGCCCCGAGCATCAGCCTCGTTAACTGGGATATCGCCAATATCCTCAATTCCGCGTCGCGCGTGAGCGTGCCGCTGTTTTTTATGGTCTCCGGCTATCTCTTCTTTGGCGAGCGCAGCGCGCAGCCGCGCCACTTTGTTCGCATCGGCCTGTGCCTGCTGTTTTACAGCACCCTGTCGCTTCTCTACATCGTGCTGTTTACCTCGATCAACAGCGAGCTGTCGCTTAAATACCTGCTGCAAAAGCCGGTGTTCTACCATCTGTGGTTTTTCTTCGCCATTATTGTGATTTATCTGTTCTCCCCGCTGCTGCAGGTGAAAAGTCCGAACGGTAAAATGCTGCTGGCACTGATGGTAGTGATCGGCGTGGTGGCCAACCCGAATACCGTTTCACAAAAAATTGGCGCGTTTGAATGGCTGCCCATCAACCTGTATATCAACGGCGATACGTTCTATTACGTGCTGTACGGCATGCTGGGCCGGGCGATTGGCATGATGGATACCCGCAAGCGCTGGCTGAATGGGATTTGCGCGGCACTGGTTATTGCCGCCGTGGTGATTATCTCCCGCGGCACGCTGCATGAGCTGCAGTGGCGCGGCACCTTCGCCGACACCTGGTATCTCTACTGTGGCCCGATGGTATTTATCTGCGCCGTTGCGCTCTTCACGCTGGTAAAAAATACGCTCAATAGCCGCCCGCTGCCGCTGCTGGGGCTTATCTCACGTCACTCACTGGGAATTTATGGCTTTCACGCGCTGGTGATCCACGCCCTGCGCACGCGGGGCGTGGAGTTAAAAAGCTGGCCGCTATTAGATATTGCGTGGATTTTCTCGATCACGCTGGTGGTCAGCCTGGTTCTGTCGATGCTGTTGCAGCGCGTGGATAAACGCAGGTTTGTCAGTTAAGTACGGTTTGCTTGCCCGGCAGCGCTGCGCCTGCACGGGCATTTGTCAGGACATCAGCGGCAATAGCTGCTGATAAATTTTACGGAACACTTCGCGTCGCTCGGCGTAGCGCGCGTGACGGGCAGCATCCGGTGTGTGCTGTTGCTCCAACGCCAGCTGCGGCAGCAGCGTCGACAGCGGCTTACCGGGGTTCATGGCTATTTGCGCCAGCCGGGCGGCGCCCAGCGCGGGCCCCACATCCCCGCCGGTGCGGTAATCCAGCCGCTGGCCGCTAATGTCTGCCAGCATCTGTCGCCAGTAGCTGCTTCGCGCTCCGCCGCCAATCAGGGTAATGCTGGTCGGTTTTAACCCGCAGTCATGCACCACATCCATCCCGTCGGCCAGTGCATAACCCACCCCTTCCAGTACCGCGCGTGCCAGTTCAGCAGGGCCGTGCTGATGGGTTAAGCCAAAGAACACCCCCTTCGCCTGCGGATTGTTATGCGGGGTTCGTTCGCCAGAGAGATACGGCAGGAACCAGACCGCGCCTGCGTTTTCATCCGCCTGCTGGGCAGCATCAATCAGCGCCGGAACGCTGTTCAGCCCGGTCAGCTTCGCCGCCCAGTCCAGACAGGATGCAGCACTGAGCATCACCGACATCAGATGCCATTTGCCCGGTAGCGCATGACAGAAGCTGTGTACCGCGCTCTCAGGGTTGCTGCGATAGCCGTCGCTCACAGCAAAGTAGACCCCGGAGGTACCGAGCGACAGCATCGCCTGCCCGGCATCGGCCATCCCCACGCCAACGGCGCCCGCGGCGTTATCCCCGCCCCCCGCCACCACCGGCACGGCGGGCATATTCCAACGCGCTGCCACCGACGCCGTCAGGGTGCCGGTTTGCTCGCAGCCTTCGAACAGCGCAGGCATATGATCCCGGGTGAGATGACAGGCGTCGAGCATCGGCTCGCTCCAGTCACGTTTTGCCACGTCGAGCCACATAGTGCCTGCCGCATCTGACATGTCGCTGGCGTACTCGCCGGTCATGCGCAGACGCAGGTAATCTTTTGGCAACAGCACCTTCGCCACCTGGCTAAAAATCTCCGGCTCGTGGCGCTGCACCCACAATAATTTCGGTGCGGTAAAGCCGGGCATCATCAGGTTACCGGTGATCTCACGCGACGTCGGTACACGCGCTTCGAGCAGCGCACACTCCTGTGCACAGCGGCCATCGTTCCATAGAATGGCCGGACGTAACACGCGGTTATCTTTGTCCAACAGCGTGGCGCCGTGCATCTGCCCGGCAATCCCCAGCGCTTTCACTTCACGCAGAGAATGCTGTTCGCCGAGCGCTTTCAGCGCGCGATCCGTTGCCAGCCACCACTGTTCGGGGTCTTGCTCTGACCAGAGCGGGTGCGGCCGCGAAACGTGCAGTTTTTCTGTGTGCGTTGCCAGCACGTCGCCCTGTTCATTCAACAGAATGGCTTTCACACCCGATGTGCCAAGATCGATCCCGATATACATATAGTGGGTTCCTTAACTGAAAATGCCCGGTGGCGCTGTGCTTACCGGGCTTACATTGTCCTCAGCTACCTGTTACTTATCGAACAGATAATGATTCACCAGATTTTCCAGCAGCTCCTGATGTCCACTCTGGTGCTGCGGCGCAAGGTTATGCTGTTCAGCGTACTTCGCGATGTCAGTCAGGGATAACTGGCCTTTCAAAATTTGCTGACCCAGCTCACTGTTCCAGCCGCCATAGCGTTTTGCCACCCGCTTATCCAGCTCGCCGTCTTCGATCATCCGGGCCGCGACTTTTAGCGACAGCGCCATGGTGTCCATCGCCCCAATATGACCATAGAAGAGATCGTATTTATCGGTGCTCTGGCGACGCACTTTGGCATCAAAGTTCAGGCCGCCGGTGGTAAACCCGCCTGCTTTGATGATTTCGTACATCACCAGCGCATTCTCCTCCACGCTGACCGGGAACTGATCGGTATCCCAGCCGAGCTGCGGATCGCCACGGTTGGCATCGACGGAACCAAAGATACCCAGCGCGATAGCGGAAGCGATCTCGTGATGGAACGAGTGCCCAGCCAGCGTCGCGTGGTTGGCCTCGATATTCACTTTAATCTCTTTTTCCAGGCCGAACTGTTTCAGGAAGCCATATACGGTCGCCACGTCGTAATCGTACTGATGCTTGGTGGGCTCCTGCGGTTTTGGCTCAATCAGCAGCGTGCCGCGGAAACCGATTTTGTGCTTATGCTCCACCACCATCTGCATGAAACGGCCAATCTGCTCGCGTTCCTGGCGTAAATCGGTGTTGAGCAGCGTTTCGTAGCCTTCGCGTCCGCCCCACAGCACATAGTTTTCGCCGCCCAACTGATGGGTGGCGTTCATGGCCGTCACCACCTGCGTCGCTGCCCAGCTGAACACTTCAGGATCCGGGTTAGTGGCCGCGCCAGCCCCGTAGCGTGGATTGGTAAAGCAGTTTGCCGTTCCCCACAGCAGCTTCACGCCACTCTGCTGTTGTTTTTCAGCCAGTACATCGACCATCTGGGCAAAGTTATTCAAATATTCTTTCAGCGAGGCACCTTCCGGCGAGACGTCCACGTCATGGAAGCAGTAATACGGTACGTTCAGCTTGTGGAAGAACTCAAATGCAACGTCCGCTTTGCGTTTTGCCAGCGCCAGCGCGTCGCCCGGCTGCTGCCAGGGGCGATCGAATGAACCCACGCCAAACATATCGGCCCCGTTCCAGCAGAAGGTGTGCCAGTAGCAGGCGGCAAAGCGCAGATGGTCTTCCATGCGCTTACCCAGCACCAGCTCGTCCGGATTGTAATGACGGAACGCTAAAGGATTGGCAGATTTCGGACCTTCGTAACGAACGCGATCGAGTTGATCAAAATAAGCTTGCATATTGAGCTCCATAATCAGGGGTGCGGCGAAAAGTAGTTTCTGCATTAATACTGAATAGCGATTGCCGGTTGCTCAATTACGTTATTTCACTCTGCTATTGAGAGAATGCACAAATGTGCTCTGGCTCGCAAAATTAATATGCAAGCAAACTAATTCATCGCTGTAAATTCCAGAATCACGTGTAATTAATAACTTATGTAATTTAAAATCTGATCGCGGTCATAAATTCGAAAATAAACCAAATATCATAACGAGAAGATAAAAATCTGTAATTGCCAGCCTGCCGTTCCCCGTTAAGAATTTGCTACGTCTCTTGCACCATTTGTTTCTTTTATCTCAGCAACCTAACCCTACAAAAGGTAAAACAATTATGAAGATAAAGAACCTGTGCCTTACTCTCTGTGCTTCGCTGCTGCTGGCAAGTACTGCGGGTTATGCGAAAGAAGTCAAAATCGGGATGGCGATTGACGATCTCCGTCTGGAACGCTGGCAAAAAGATCGCGATATTTTTGTTAATAAAGCCGAAGCATTAGGGGCAAAAGTGTTTGTCCAGTCGGCCAATGGCAACGAAGAAACGCAGATGTCGCAAATAGAAAATATGATTAACCGCGGCGTCGATGTACTGGTCATTATTCCTTACAACGGCCAGGTATTAAGTAATGTGGTAAAAGAAGCCAAGCGCGAAGGTATTAAAGTGCTGGCCTATGACCGCATGATAAATAACGCCGACATTGATTATTATATTTCTTTCGACAATGAAAAAGTCGGTGAATTACAGGCGCAAAGCCTGGTGGCGAAAGTGCCGGAAGGGAATTATTTCCTGATGGGCGGCTCGCCGGTGGACAACAACGCCAAATTATTCCGCGCAGGGCAGATGAAGGTGCTCAAACCTTACATTGATGAGGGCAAAATTAAGGTCGTTGGCGACCAGTGGGCTGACGGCTGGTTACCGGAAAATGCGCTGAAAATCATGGAGAACGCGTTAACAGCCAACAACAATAAAATCGATGCCGTGGTCGCCTCTAACGACGCAACCGCCGGTGGCGCAATCCAGGCGCTGAGCGCCCAGGGTCTGGCAGGAAAAGTGGCTATTTCCGGGCAAGATGCGGATCTCGCTGGGGTGAAACGTATTGTTGCGGGCACGCAAACCATGACGGTATATAAGCCCATCACCGAACTTGCCACCACTGCTGCTGAAATTGCGGTTGAGCTGGGAAATGGCCAGCAACCCAAAGCGGATGCCAGTTTAAATAATGGCCTGAAAGATGTCCCTTCCCGCCTGCTGACTCCTATCGAAGTCAATAAAGAGAATATTGACGCCACCGTGGTGAAAGACGGTTTCCATAAAAAGAGCGAACTGTAATTCCGCATCGCCCCTGCCTGGCGGGGGCGCATCGACTTGTTTTGTTCTCCTTCGGGTCATGTGGAGCAGTTATGTCTTATTTACTTGAAATGAAAAGTATCACCAAAGCGTTCGGTGCGGTGAAGGCTGTCGATAACGTCAGCCTGCGCGTCAATCCCGGTGAGATCGTGTCGCTGTGTGGCGAAAATGGCTCGGGTAAATCCACTTTAATGAAGGTGCTGTGCGGCATTTATCCCCACGGCAGCTATGACGGCGACATTATCTTTTCCGGCGAAATCCTGCAGGCCACCCATATCCGTGATACCGAGCGCAAAGGCATCGCCATCATTCACCAGGAGCTGGCGCTGGTGAAGCACCTGACCGTGCTGGAGAATATTTTCCTCGGTGCCGAGATAACCCGTCACGGCATCCTGGATTACGACACCATGACGTTGCGCTGTGAAAAGCTGCTGGCGCAGGTGAGCCTGGCGATCTCCCCCGACACCCGGGTGGGTGACCTCGGTCTGGGTCAGCAGCAGCTGGTCGAAATTGCGAAAGCGCTTAACAAGCAGGTGCGGCTGCTGATCCTCGATGAACCCACCGCCTCGCTGACTGAACAGGAAACCGCGATATTGCTGGACATCATTCGTGACCTGCAAAACCACGGGATTGCCTGCATTTATATCTCCCACAAGCTTAATGAAGTGAAGGCGATTTCAGACACGGTCTGCGTTATTCGCGACGGGCAGCATATCGGCACCCGTGAGGCGCAGGGAATGAGCGAAGACGACATCATCACCATGATGGTCGGTCGCGAGCTGACCGCGCTGTATCCCAATGAGCCGCATACCCTGGGGGAAGAGATCCTGCGCGTTGAACACCTCACCGCATGGCACCCGGTAAATCGCCACATCAAGCGGGTGAATGACATCTCCTTCTCCCTGCATCGGGGAGAAATTCTCGGCGTCGCGGGGCTGGTAGGGGCCGGACGCACCGAGGCCGTCCAGTGTCTGTTCGGCGTCTGGCCCGGGCGCTGGGAAGGCAGTATCTATATCGACGGGCAGCAGGTCGACATTAAAAACTGCCAGCAGGCGATTGCTCACGGCATTGCGATGGTGCCGGAAGACAGGAAAAAAGACGGCATCGTGCCGGTGATGGCGGTGGGTAAAAACATCACCCTTGCCGCACTGGATCAATTCACCGGCAAGCTCAGCAGCATGGATGACGCCGCCGAACAGCACTGCATTCTTCAGTCCATACAGCGCCTGAAGGTCAAAACATCTTCCCCCGAGCTGGCAATTGGTCGTCTGAGCGGGGGCAATCAGCAGAAGGCGATCCTTGCCCGCTGCCTGCTGCTCAATCCGCGCATTTTAATCCTCGACGAACCCACCCGGGGGATCGATATCGGTGCGAAGTACGAAATCTATAAGCTTATCAACCAGCTGGTGCAGCAGGGTATTGCCGTCATCGTGATTTCGTCGGAACTGCCTGAGGTGCTGGGTCTGAGCGACCGCGTGCTGGTGATGCATGAAGGGAAACTGAAAGCCAATCTGAACAACCAGAACCTGACGCAGGAACAGGTGATGGAAGCCGCATTAAGGAGCGAACGCCATGTCGAAGAGCAATCCATCTGAAGTCAAAGTCGCGGTGCCTACACCGGGCATATTTTCGGGGCTAAAAGCCCTGAATCTGCAGGTATTTGTGATGATTGCCGCGATTGTGGTGATTATGCTGTTTTTCACCTGGATGACCGACGGCTCCTATCTCAGCGCGCGTAACATCTCTAACCTGCTGCGTCAGACCGCCATCACCGGCATTCTGGCCGTCGGGATGGTATTCGTGATCATCTCGGCAGAAATCGATCTCTCCGTGGGCTCGATGATGGGGCTGCTGGGCGGCGTGGCGGCCATTTTCGACGTCTGGCTGGGCTGGCCACTGCCGCTCACCGTGGTCGTCACCTTGCTGCTGGGTTTACTGCTCGGCACCTGGAACGGCTGGTGGGTCGCCTATCGCAAGGTACCGTCGTTTATCGTCACCCTGGCGGGAATGCTGGCCTTCCGCGGCATTCTGATTGGCATCACTAACGGCACCACCGTGTCGCCTACCAGCGCCTCAATGTCGCAGATTGGCCAAAGCTATCTCTCTGACGGGATCGGGTTTAGCCTGGGCGCCATCGGCCTGATGGCCTTTGTTGCCTGGCAGTGGCGCGGCAGAATGCGCCGTCAGTCGTTAGGTTTAGCCAACGCCCCTTCCACGTCTGCCGTCGGACGTCAGGCGCTGACGGCGGTGATTGTGCTCGGCGCAATCTGGCTGCTGAACGACTATCGCGGCGTACCGACGCCGGTGCTGCTGCTGGTGTTGCTGATGCTGGGCGGAATGTTTATGGCTACCCGTACCGCCTTTGGTCGCCGCATCTATGCAATTGGCGGTAACCTCGAAGCGGCCCGTTTGTCAGGCATCAACGTTGAACGCACCAAGCTCGCCGTGTTTGCCATTAATGGCCTGATGGTCGCCGTCGCCGGGCTTATCTTAAGCTCACGCCTGGGGGCGGGCTCGCCGTCTGCCGGGAACATTGCGGAGCTCGACGCCATCGCGGCCTGCGTCATTGGCGGCACCAGCCTCGCCGGGGGGATCGGGAGCGTCGCAGGGGCAGTGATGGGCGCATTTATCATGGCCTCGCTGGACAACGGAATGAGTATGATGGACGTCCCGACGTTCTGGCAGTATATCGTTAAGGGTGCCATTCTGTTGCTGGCGGTCTGGATGGACTCCGCAACCAAACGGCGGGCATAAGGACATTGCTATCGCCGATCACTGACTTTGGGAAAAGAGCGTCATGTTTGAGAAGCGTCACCGCATTACGTTGTTATTTAATGCCAATAAAGCGTACGACCGCCAGGTGGTGGAAGGCGTTGGCGAATATTTACAGGCGTCGCAATCGGAGTGGGACATCTTCATTGAAGAAGATTTCCGCACGCGTCTCGAAAACATCAAAGACTGGCTGGGCGACGGCGTCATTGCCGATTTTGACGACGCCGTGATCCAACAATTGCTGGTCGATGTCGGCGTGCCCATCGTCGGCGTCGGCGGCTCTTACCATAAGCCGGAAAATTATCCAGCCGTCCACTATATCGCCACCGACAACCATGCGCTGGTCGAAAGCGCGTTCCTGCATCTGAAGGAAAAAGGGGTTCACCGCTTCGCCTTTTATGGCCTGCCCTCCTCCAGCGGCAAATGCTGGGCGGCGGAACGCGAGTATGCGTTTTGCCAGCTGGTGGCCAGGGAGAAATATCGCGGCGTGGTGTATCAGGGTCTGGAAACGGCACCGGAGAACTGGCAGCACGCCCAGAACCGTCTCGCCGACTGGCTGCAAACCCTGCCGCCGCAAACCGGGATTATCGCCGTGACCGACGCCCGGGCCCGCCATGTGCTGCAGGTATGCGAACATCTGCACATCCCGGTGCCTGAAAAGCTGTGCGTGATTGGGATCGATAACGAAGAGCTCACGCGCTACCTGTCGCGGGTGGCGCTGTCGTCCGTGGCGCAGGGCACGCGTCAGATGGGCTATCAGGCCGCCAAGCTGCTGCATCGTCTGCTGGATAATGAAAACCTGCCTCTGCAACGCTTGCTGGTGCCGCCGGTGCGCGTCGTGGAGCGGCGCTCAACGGACTACCGCTCGTTGAACGATCCGGCGGTGATTCAGGCGATGCACTACATCCGTAACCACGCCTGCAAAGGCATCAAAGTGGATCAGGTGCTGGATGCGGTCGGGATCTCGCGCTCAAATCTGGAGAAGCGCTTTAAAGAAGAGGTGGGAGAGACGATTCACGCGATGATTCACGCGGAGAAGCTGGAAAAAGCCCGCAGCCTGCTGATCTCCACGTCGCTTTCCATCAATGAAATTTCGCAGATGTGCGGCTATCCGTCGCTGCAGTATTTCTATTCGGTGTTCAAAAAAGAGTATGACAATACGCCGAAAGAGTATCGCGACCGCTACAGTGAAGTGTTGATTTAAAAAATCGGTTTCACAAACAAAAATGCCTTCCGGATGGAAGGCATTTTTTTAGCCATTACATATGCGAGGCGATCAAGCGCTGGTTATCCTGATACATCGCAAACAGATAATTGTTATAGCTCTGACCCTGGGTTGAGTAACCTTTCAGCTTGTGAATCATGGTGCTCGCCGTCACTTCCTGGTCCGCTTTACGCAGCTGCGCACGGGACTTACGGAATGACTTATACGCCGGGTGAGTGTTCAGATTCACCGCGTAGGCATTCACTGAATCTTTGACCGATTCAAAGTTGGAATAGCCTTTCACCTTGCCGGGTTCGTTATTACAACGCCCTTTCACGCATTTCATGCCGAACAGGTTGTTGTTGTTACGGGCCAGCTTAGAGGTACCCCAACCGCTCTCGGCGGCGGCCATGGTCGCAACCATACTGCCTGGGATGATATCCACACGCTCAAGCAGGGTGTTCCACGGAACACGACGCGTGTTGCCAGACCAGCTCACTTTATAGCTTTTGGCGATCGCTTTCAGGCGCGTACGCTCGGAAGGCGACCAGCGGCTGTCGTACTGCTTAGAGATAAGCCAGTTACGATCCGCGGTAATCGCAGCATTTTGACTGTTGATATAAGGCATTACCGTCCGAAGAAACGCTTTTTTTCGCGGTGTTCCGGAAGGGTATTTTCGCAAATCAGGAAGTGGACTACTCTTTACACTATTGCGAGAATACTCTTGTTTACTGCTTACCTTGGTTGTAACAATCGTCTTTACTACCGGGACTTTTGAACTCGCTGTTTTTTCGTGCGTCTTTGCAAGCACCTCACCAGAAATAGCCATGGTGAGTAACATGAGTATCGCAGCCCCATATCGTCGTATGGGATTCGATATCATTAGATCTCCTGGTCGGATTGAAGCATTCCAACACCTTATTTTATTCGCAAAATGAGAAGTGAATCTCAGATCCTAGCAAAAATAGTCGAGAAGAGCACTCAAAGAAATAGTCCAAATCCGAAAGCCTGTCACCTGGTCTTTGTTCACTTACGCGTCATTTTCACTGAAATGTGCGCAATATCGCAGTTAAATAGCATACTTAGCGCGCGATCACTCACCCTCTTGGCTCATCCCTGCGCGTTATCGCCTGGGGAGGAGTCAGCAGCGTAAAGGTGATGGCAAACTGAACAAAACGCCGTGACAGGAAAATGGAATGAAACGCTCTGCTCTCGCTCTTCTCCTCTTACCCGCCATAGCCAGCGCCGACTGGTCAGCCCCGGGTTTTCCATCTTTTACTGCCGAAGGTTCCGGGGTGTTTACGGCGCAGGCAAAGCTCACGAAGGGTACTCACCCGCTCACCCTGAATCTTGACAAGACGTGCTGGCAGCCCTTAGATGCCATAAAACTCAATGAGATGCTGTCACTCAAGCCGTGTGAAGGCGATCCGGCGTCCTGGCGCGTCTTCCGCGACGGGGATTACCAGGCCCGGATCGATACCCGTTCCGGCACGCCGACTCTGATGCTGACCCTTAAATCCGCAGCCGAGCAGGCGGTGAGCAACGTGGTTCGCCAGTGCCCGAAATGGGACGGTAAACCGCTCACCATTGAGGTCGCCAGCACCTTCCCGGAAGGGAGCGTAGTCCGTGATTTTTACAGCCAACAGACCGCCACCGTGCAGCAGGGCAAAATCACCCTGCAGCCTGCCGAGGGCAGCAATGGCCTGCTGTTACTGGAGCGGGCAGAAACCGATAAAGCCGCCGCCTTCAGCTGGCAAAACGCCACCGTCTATTTTGTGCTGACCGACCGCTACGTGAATGGCGATCCGGCCAATGACAACAGCTACGGGCGGCATAAAGACGGGATGCAGGAGATTGGCACCTTCCACGGCGGCGACCTGAAAGGGCTCACCGGCAAGCTGGATTACCTGCAGCAGCTTGGCGTTAACGCCCTGTGGATCAGCTCCCCGCTGGAACAGATCCACGGCTGGGTCGGCGGCGGTACGAAGGGTGACTTCCCGCATTACGCCTATCACGGCTATTACACTCAGGACTGGACCCGACTCGATGCCAACATGGGCACCGAAGACGATTTACGCCAGCTGGTGGACGAAGCCCATCGCCGGGGCATCCGCATCCTGTTTGACGTGGTGATGAACCACACCGGCTACGCCACGCTGGCGGATATGCAGACGTATCAGTTTGGTGCGCTCTACCTTAAAGGGGATGAACTGAAGAAGACGCTGGGCGACCGCTGGACCGACTGGAAGCCCGCCGCCGGGCAAAGCTGGCACAGCTTCAACGACTACATTAACTTCAGCGATAAAGCCGCCTGGGAAAAATGGTGGGGCAAGCCGTGGATCCGCACCGATATTGGTGATTACGACAATCCCGGCTTTGACGACCTGACCATGTCGCTGGCGTTCCTGCCGGATCTGAAAACCGAATCCACTACCCCGTCCGGCCTGCCGAACTTCTATCGCCATAAACCGGACACCCGCGCGCAGGCGATCGACGGTGACACCCCGCGGGACTATCTCACCCACTGGCTGAGTCAGTGGGTACGGGAGTATGGGATCGACGGTTTTCGCGTCGATACCGCCAAACATGTCGAAATGGCGGGCTGGCAGCAGCTGAAAGCGCAGGCCAGTGAGGCGCTCAAGGCGTGGAAACAGGCGAACCCGGATAAAAAGCTGGATGATGCCCCGTTCTGGATGACCGGTGAGGCCTGGGGCCACGGCGTGATGCAGAGCGACTACTACCGCCACGGCTTCGATGCGATGATCAACTTTGACTATCAGGAGCAGGCGGCCAAAGCGGTGGATTGCCTGGCGAACATCGATCTGACCTGGCAGCAGATGGCGGAAAAGCTGCAGGACTTTAACGTTCTGAGCTACCTCTCCTCTCACGATACGCTTCTGTTCCGCGAAGGCGACCAGCGGGCGGCAGAGCTGCTTCTGCTGGCACCGGGTTCAGTACAGATTTTCTATGGCGATGAATCGGCGCGGCCGTTTGGTCCGACCGGGTCAGATCCGCTGCAGGGAACACGCTCAGAGATGAACTGGCAGGAGGTGAGCGGGGCCCAGGCGCAGACCGTCGCCCACTGGCAGCGGCTCGGGCAGTTCCGCGCCCGCCATCCGGCGGTAGGTGAAGGGAAGCAGACTACGCTGACGATGGCTCAGGGCTACGGTTTTGTCCGTGAGCACAAGGGCGATAAGGTGATGGTGGTCTGGGCGGGGAATCCGTAGCGTCTGCCTGACACACAGCGGCCCTCTCTCATCGGGATGAGGGCCAGCAAAAACAGCACAATCCTCTACCCATTTGACATTCCACAACAGAAAACAACAATTTCCTGCTTCCGCTCCGATTTGCACCTGCGCAGTTGTAGCGTTAAGGTGAGCCACACTTAGAACAAGCCCTATAGATCACCTGCTATGACCTTTTCACTTTTCGGCGACAAATTCACCCGCCATTCAGGCATTACCCGCCTGATGGAGGATCTCAACGACGGGCTGCGCACACCAGGTGCAATTATGCTCGGTGGCGGTAACCCGGCACAAATTCCTGAGATGAACGATTATTTCCAGGCGCTCCTCGCGGACATGCTGGAAAACGGCAAAGCCGCGGATGCGCTGTGCAATTACGACGGCCCCCAGGGTAAAACCGAGCTCCTCACTGCCCTGGCAGGCATGTTGCGCGACAACCTGGGCTGGGAGATTGAGCCACAGAATATTGCACTGACTAACGGCAGCCAGAGCGCGTTTTTCTACTTATTTAACCTCTTCGCCGGGCGATGCGCCGACGGTACCAGCAAAAAGGTGCTGTTCCCGCTCACGCCTGAGTACATCGGCTATGCCGACTCCGGCCTCGAGGAGGATCTTTTCGTCTCGGCGCGCCCGAACATCGAGCTACTGCCCGAGGGGCAGTTCAAATATCACGTCGATTTTGAACATCTGCATATTGGCGAAGAGACCGGCATGATTTGCGTCTCGCGACCGACCAACCCCACCGGCAACGTCATCACCGACGAAGAGCTGATGAAGCTGGATGCGCTGGCAAATCAGCACGGCATTCCGCTGGTCATTGATAACGCCTACGGCGTGCCGTTCCCGGGCATCATCTTTAGCGAAGCGCGACCGCTGTGGAACCCGAACATCGTGCTGTGCATGAGCCTGTCCAAGCTTGGACTGCCGGGCAGCCGCTGCGGGATCATCATTGCCAATGAAAAAATCATCACCGCCATCACCAACATGAACGGCATTATCAGCCTGTCGCCTGGCGGCATTGGCCCGGCCATGATGTGCGAGATGATTAAGCGCAACGATCTGCTGCGCCTGTCGAATGAGGTGATTAAACCATTCTATTTCCAGCGTGTTCAGGAGACGATTGCAACGATTCGCCGCTACTTACCGGAAAATCGCTGCTTAATCCACAAACCTGAAGGGGCAATTTTCCTCTGGCTATGGTTTAAAGATCTGCCAATCACCACCGAGCTGCTGTACCAGCGTCTGAAAAAGCGCGGCGTGCTGATGGTGCCGGGGGATTACTTCTTCCCGGGGCTGGATAAGCCGTGGCCGCACACCCACCAGTGCATGCGCATGAACTACGTTCCGGACCCGGACAAAATCGAAGCCGGTGTGAAGATCCTTGCCGAAGAGGTGGAACGCGCCTGGCAGGAGAACGGTCAGTAACCTGTTATGCCCGAAAGCGCAGCCGGTCTGCGCGAATTCGGGCGGGATCAACGCAGGTGAGCGCGTAGGTTGGGCACGCCGCCACACAGGCAGGCCCACCTTCGCGGTGCCAACAGCGGTTGCATTTCAGCGCCTGCACCTCCTCCCCCTCGCCTGTCACCTGCATTGCGCCAAACGGACAGGCGATCATGCAGCTTTTACAGCCGATACAGCGCGACTGATCCACCAGCCAGATCCCCGCCTGACGCTGAATCGCCTGAGTTGGGCAGACGTTGGCGCACGGGGCATCTTCACACTGATGGCAGGTGACCGCCGTAGTAAAGGTCCCGCCTTTCATCACCCGAATGCGGGAAGTAAAATTTCTGGCCGTCACGGCCGAACAATCCTGATCGTCCTGATGCGATACCACGCAGGCCACTTCACAGGTGCGACAGCCAATACATTTTGCCGGGTCTGCCACAATAAACGGGTTCATCGCCTGCTCCCTCCTTGCTGAAAAAGTCAGGTTGCCAGAGTGTCCAGGTAACGCGCTTTGATCCGACATGGGAAAAAGCCAGATTTGTACTGCCTGCCGGGAAAACTGGCCGTCTGCCCAGGCCTCAGGCGGAGTTAATGTGCTCCTTGCAGTAGCGGCGTTTCCACACCCCGGGCGTTAGCCCCGTATGCTTGCGAAAGATCTGGCGAAAATAGCCCGCATCGCTAAAGCCGCAGCGGATGGCCACCTCTTTCAGCGAGGCGGCATCGGTGAGCAGCAGTTTTTCAGCGGCTCTGACTCGCTGGCGGTGGATCGCCTCGGTCAGGGTTAAATTAAACACCCGACGAAACACGCGTCCGAGATAATCCGCATTGCAGTGCAGCTCTTTTGCCAGCTGCGAGGTCGAGAGCGGCAGGTGAAAGTGGGTGCTGATGCGCTGCCGCGCCTTCCAGGCGAGGCTCACCCCCGCTTCATCCGGCGGCAGCGCCTGTCCGGCAGTGAGGGTGATTTGCTGCAGGATCAGCAGCAGGATTAACTCCAGCGCCGGGCTGCGCTGCAGCTTTTCCTGTTCAGTCAGAAACTGGCGAAACAGTGTAATCATCGCCTGCGGATCCTGGCTTTTTCCGTGCTGTGGCACGGCCAGCAGCGTACTGAAGGGCGGCGTCATCGCCTGCTCCTGCACCTCGAAGTGCAGCCAGTAAAAGCGTAGATCGGCCGGGAAATCCTCAATCCCCCGGTGCCGACGATCGGGCCACAGCAGCAAACTCTCACCGGGATGCACCTCGAAAACCGTCCCATCCTCCTGAATCGTTAATGTCCCCTTTTCGACCAGGATCACTTCCCAGGAGTCCAGCTTGCGCGCCGGATGCCGTCCCACGCCCCGGGAGATAAAATAGCCGCCATTCTGGACCTTAATCGGAAGCGTTATGGATAATTCGAGCGTGGTCATTCATTTTCTCGCTATTTATGCCGCATTAAATTCGCCTTATTACTGATTATTAACAGGTAATTGGCATTCGTCCCGATCGAAATCACATTTTGCGCACCAGGTCGGAATCCTCACCTTTTTATACTTTTCCCTTCCCTTGTTGCGGCCGGAAATCGGTGCAGAATGAATCAGGTACCCGACAAAACAACATAAAAAAATTCAATAACCGAGGAGTTACCTCATGACTTCCACTCCGATTACGCAGACAGACATTGCTCAGCAGGCCGTCGACGACCGCCTGACGGTGCGAGAAAAAATAGGCTACGGCCTGGGGGATGCTGGCGGGACGGTGATTACCTGTCTGATCATGAACTTCCTGACCTTTTTCTATACCGATATCTTTGGTTTAACCCCGGCGCTGGTCGGCACGCTGTTTATCGCCCTGCGCGTGTTCGATGCCATCTCCGACCCGGTGATGGGGATCATTGCCGACCGCACCCAAAGCCGCTGGGGACGCTTTCGTCCGTGGCAGCTGTGGGTCGCCGTGCCAATTGGCATTATTGGCGTGCTGACCTTCACCGTACCGGACGCCGGTATGGGGGTAAAAATCGCCTGGGCCTTCGGCACCTATCTGCTGCTCTCGGTAGGCTATACCGCCATCAACGTGCCTTACTGCGCGCTGATCAACACCATGACCACCCGCCACAGCGAAGTGCTCTCCTGTCAGTCCTGGCGTTTTGTACTGTGCGGCGTGGCCGGGTTCCTGGTCTCCGTCGGCTTGCCGTGGCTGGTGTCGGCGCTCGGGCAGGGCGACGTGGCGCAGGGCTATCAGCTGGGGGTCGGGGTGCTCTGCGCCATTGCGGTGGTGATGTTCCTGTGCTGCTTCTTCTGGGTCCGCGAGCGCGTGCCGCTGGCGCTGATGGGTAAATTCACCCTTAAAGAGCACCTGGGCGGGCTGCGCAACAACGACCAGCTGCTGCTGATGCTGGTGATGTCGTTCCTGCTGATCAACGTCTTTAACATTCGCGGCGGCGGCTATATGTATTTCATCACTTACGTGCTGGAAGGCAGTACCGCTTACACCTCGCTGTTTTTCACCATGGTGACCTTTGCCTCCATTCTTGGCGCGGTGGTGGTTAACCTGCTGTCGCGCCGTCACGATGCCGTCAAACTCTACTACTACACCAACCTGGTGCTGGCGGTGCTGGCAGCGGGCATGTGGTTCCTGCCGAGCGGCCCGGTGAATCAAACGCTGTGGCTGGTGGTAATTCTGGCCAACGGGGTGATCCTCGGCTTTACCCTGCCGCTGCACTTCTCGTTGATGGCCTTTGCCGATGACTACGGCGAGTGGAAAACCGGCGTGCGCTCCTCGGGAATGAACTTCGCCTTTAACCTGTTTTTCATCAAGCTGGCGTGGGCCTCCAGCGCCGGGATCATCAGCGTGGTGTTCATTTTTGTCGCCTACCAGCCGGGCGCAGGCAACCAGACGGCCGCCTCGCTGCAGGGCATCACCACCATGGAAACCCTGCTTCCTGCCCTTTTCCATCTGCTGCTGGCGATTGCCATTCGCAAATGCAGACTCAATAACCCGATGATGGCGCGCATTGCCACCGACCTGCGCCAGCGTCACGCTCAGTCCTGAGGAGAATACGATGTTCATAATGGAACCCGACCTGCATAAACTGAAAATCAGCGACCCGTTTTTGGGCCACTATCAACAGCTGGTGCGCGATGTAGTGATCCCCTATCAGTGGGATGCCCTGAACGACCGCATCGCCGAGGCCGAGCCGAGCCACGCCATCACCAACTTCCGCATTGCAGCGGGACTGGAGAGCGGCGAATTCTACGGGATGGTCTTTCAGGATAGCGACGTAGCAAAATGGCTGGAGGCGGTGGCCTGGTCCCTGTGCCAGAAACCCGATGCCGAACTGGAAAAAACCGCCGACGAGGTGATTGAGCTGGTGGCCGCCGCCCAGTGCGACGATGGTTATCTGAATACTTACTTCACGGTCAAAGCCCCTGGCGAGCGCTGGACGAACCTGGCGGAATGCCATGAGCTCTACTGCGCCGGGCACATGATTGAAGCGGGCGTGGCGTACTTCCAGGGCACCGGCAAACGGCGTCTGCTGGAGGTGGTCTGCACGCTGGCCGACCATATCGACAGCGTTTTTGGGCCGGGTGAGCAGCAGCTGCATGGCTATCCCGGCCACCCGGAAATCGAGCTGGCGCTGATGCGCCTGTTTGATGTCACGCAGGAGCCCCGCTATCTGGCGCTGGTGAAATACTTCGTCGAGGAGCGCGGAACGCAGCCGCACTTCTACGATATCGAATATGAAAAACGCGGCAAGACCTCCCACTGGAACACCTACGGCCCGGCGTGGATGGTGCAGGATAAAGCCTATAGCCAGGCGCATCAGCCGCTGGCGGAACAGCCGACGGCAATCGGCCACGCGGTGCGCTTCGTCTACCTGATGACCGGCGTCGCGCACCTCGCCCGCCTGAGCCAGGATGAAGGCAAACGCCAGGACTGCCTGCGCCTGTGGGATAACATGGCCCAGCGCCAGCTGTATATCACCGGCGGGATCGGCTCCCAGAGCAGCGGCGAAGCCTTCAGCAGCGATTACGATCTGCCGAACGATACCGTGTATGCCGAAAGCTGCGCCTCCATCGGCCTGATGATGTTTGCCCGCCGCATGCTGGAGATGGAAGCCAACAGCCAGTACGCCGACGTGATGGAGCGCGCGCTGTTCAACACCGTGCTCGGCGGGATGGCGCTGGACGGGAAGCATTTCTTCTACGTTAATCCGCTGGAAGTGCACCCGAAGACCCTGAAATTTAACCATATCTACGATCACGTTAAGCCGGTGCGCCAGCGCTGGTTCGGCTGCGCCTGCTGTCCGCCGAATATCGCCCGGGTGCTAACCTCGATAGGCCACTACATCTATACCGCCCGCGAGGACGCACTGTTTATCAACCTCTATATCGGCAACAGCATGGCCTTCCCGGTTGGCGAGCAGGAGCTGCAGCTGCGGATCAGCGGAAATTACCCGTGGCAGGAGCAGGTGAAAATTGACATCACGTCGCCGGTCGCCATCGATCATACCCTGGCCCTGCGTCTGCCGGACTGGTGCGACACACCGCACCTGACGCTAAATGGCGAAACGGTGAGCGGCGACGTGCGTCAGGGCTATCTGTACCTGACTCGCCGCTGGCAGGAGGGCGATACCCTGGCACTCACCCTGCCGATGCCGGTGCGTCGGGCGTACGGTAATCCGCTGGTGCGCCAGCAGGCGGGAAAAGTCGCGATTCAGCGCGGGCCGCTGGTCTATTGTCTGGAGGAAGCCGATAACGGCACCGGGTTGCATAACCTGACCCTGCCCGCTGACAGCGACTTTAAGGTCTTTGAAGGCAAAGGCATTTTTGCCCACAAGATGCTGATTCAGGCCGAGGGTAACCGCCGACAGGTGGCCGAGACCGGGCATCAGCCGCTGTGGCAGTACGATCGCGCCCCAACTCTGCAGCAGTCGCAGACCCTGACCTTTATCCCGTGGTTTAGCTGGGCAAACCGCGGTGAAGGGGAGATGCGGATCTGGATCGATGAGGCGAAAGCCTAAAAAGGATACCGGGCGACGCTGGACATACCCCCGCCATTCAGGCCAGGTATGGGCAGCGCCGCCCGGGTTAACAGAGGCGGCCCTCGTCCCTGAGGACCTCTTTTTTAGTGGTTCAGAATGTCCAGGAGAGACCGGTCATCAGCGCGAAGCTGTCGTCACGGTCGATCATCGGGCTGTTCTTCACTTCGTCAGGCAGCACGGTATAGACCGCGCTGGCGTTGAGGTACAGGTTCTGTGTCAGCTGATACTTTGCCGCCACGCCCACGTAAGGGGTGACGCTTTCGTCTGCGCTGTACTGCCGCAGGCCGCTGCGGCGGGACTCCTGAGCCGACACGCCATAGTAATAATCGTTGAAGCTTGCATCGTAGAAGAGCACGCCCACCGACGGGGTCAGGGTCAGGCGTTCCATACGGATGGGACGGAAGTAAGACAGCTCACCCGCCACGCCACCGCTCTCATCCATTGCATCAGCGGCAACGGCAAATTTCAGGCTACCCCAGCTTTCGTGGCGGTAGTATGCGCCCCCGAGCATGGCTGACGATTTACGCTCGTCCAGCTGGCTCATGGCCGCGTCGTCATTGTCTTCCGGGTCAAAATGCAGCGGCATCCAGGAGGCCGTCAGGCTGAATTCGTTTTTTGCATCTTTCCACACCACCCACCCGGCGGTGGTCTGACGCACATAGAAATGCTCACCTTCGTAGCTAATTAACGGAACAGCAGAAACATTCTCGTTATAACCTTTGTACGGTGATTCATTAAACACGGCACCCGCGCCAACTGAAAAGTCCCCGGCCATTGCGGAAGTCGCCGTAAATAACGCGGCGGCGATGAGTACATTCTTTTTAAACGTCATTATTTTTGCAATCCATTAAATGTCATACGACCCGGCGCATAATAATGGTTACAAAATTCGCAATGCAACGCGGTTATTTGTATAATATTATATATAAAATCATATAGATGAGCGTGCGCAATGAACAAGCTGCAAATTAAACCGCGTGAATTAAAAATTGTTTCCGTCATTGCCGCCACGCACAGCATTGGTGATGCCGCCGCCCTGCTGGGGATGGCGCAGGCGAATGTAAGCAAATATCTGTCTGATTTTGAAACGCGCGTTGGCCTGAAGGTCTTTGAGCGTACCACCCGCCATCTGGCGTTGACGCAGTTTGGCGAAGCGTTGCTACCTTATATCAACGCCTCGCTGGAGAAAAATAGCCAACTGATTAATTTCATTGGCGATTACAAGCATGAAAAGCGCGGAAAAGTCACGATTTATGGCCCAACGGGGATCATCACCTATCTGGCCCGCCAGGTGGTGCATAAAATAGACGACATCGGCGAGATCAGTATTAGTTTGAAAACCTATAATCTGACTGCCAATGAATTTTTCGAAGGGGTCACATTCCCCGACGATTGCGATATTTTAATTACTTATGCGCAGCCAAAAGATGAAAGTCTGGTCGCCAGCACCTTAACAAAATATTCTGTTACGGCGTTTGCCTCGCCGGAATATATTAATAAGCACCCGATTAGTCACCCGGATGATTTAATAAATCACTCCTGTATTCTTATCGACTCGATGATCATCGACGATGCCAATATCTGGCGTTTTCGTTCACACAACGGGGAGCAGATTCTGGATTATAAAGTCTCAGGGAATTATATCTGCGACAACACCCAGACGGCGCTGGAGTTGGCCCGTAATCATCTGGGGATCGTCTTTGCCCCGAAAGAGAGCCTGCAAAAAGAGATTAACCAGGGCGCGCTGGTCCCCTGTTTTTCCCATCAGGAAGAGTGGTGGCTGGATCTGGTGGCGATTTTCCGTAAACGGGAGTATCAGCCGTGGCGCGTACAGTTTGTCCTTGATGGGGTGCTGAATCATCTGCGCAGTCAAATTGAGCAGGCCACCCTCGGGCGACCTGCTCCGGGCGATTAGAACAGGCCGAGCGGTTTGTCGGAGTAGCTCACCAGCAGGCATTTGGTCTGCTGATAGTGGTTGAGCATCATCTTGTGGGTTTCACGCCCGATGCCCGACTGCTTGTAGCCGCCAAACGCGGCATGCGCTGGATAGGCATGATAGCAGTTGGTCCACACGCGCCCCGCCTGGATCCCGCGTCCCATCTTGTACGCCAGATTGCCGTTGCGGCTCCAGACGCCCGCCCCCAGCCCATACTGCGTGTCGTTCGCCAGCTCCAGCGCCTCTTCCATGGTTTTGAAGGTGGTCACCGCCAGCACCGGGCCGAAAATCTCCTCCTGGAAGACGCGCATGTTGTTTTTACCCGACAGGATAGTCGGCTCGAGGTAGTACCCCTCTTTTAGCTCCCCGTCCAGCCGCTTACGCCGCCCGCCGGTTAAGATTTCTGCCCCCTCTTTCTTACCGATATCGATATAGTTGAGGATAGTCTCCAGCTGGCCGTGCGATACCTGGGCGCCCATCTGGGTGACGCTGTCCAGCGGATTGCCGCTGCGGATGGACTCCACGCGGCGGATTGCGCGCTCCATAAAGCGTTCGTAGATGGACTCCTGCACCAGCGCGCGGCTTGGACAGGTACAGACTTCGCCCTGGTTAAAGGCAAAGAGGGCAAACCCTTCCAGCGCTTTATCGAAGAAAGCGTCCTCTTCATCCATCACATCGGCAAAGAAGATGTTCGGCGATTTGCCGCCCAACTCCAGCGTTACCGGAATGATGTTCTGGGTGGCGTACTGCATGATCTGCTGGCCCACTTCGGTGGAGCCGGTAAACGCCACTTTGGCGATCCGTTTTGAGGTCGCCAGATATTCGCCGATTTCACCCCCGGCACCGTTCACCACGTTCACCACTCCCGGCGGGAGCAGATCGCCCACCACTTCCATCAGCAGCAGCACCGACAGTGGGGTTAAGCGCGCCGGTTTGAGCACCACACAGTTACCGGCGGCCAGCGCGGGGGCCATTTTCCAGGCGGCCATCAGCAGCGGGAAGTTCCATGGAATAATCTGCCCGACCACGCCCAGTGGCTCCTGGAAGTGATACGCCACGGTGTCGTTATCCACTTCACTGATGCCGCCTTCCTGGGCACGAATGCACGAGGCAAAATAGCGGAAATGGTCAATTGCCAGCGGCACGTCCGCCGCCATCGTCTCGCGGATCGGCTTCCCGTTGTCCCAGGTCTCTGCCGTCGCCAGCAGCTCCAGGTTCTGCTCCATCCGATCGGCGATTTTAAACAGGATTGCCGCGCGATCCTGCACCGAGGTGTGCGCCCATTTCTCTTTGATCTTGTGGGCGGCATCCAGCGCCAGGTCAATATCGCGGGTCCCGGAGCTGGCAATCTCGCACAGCGGCAGGCCGGTCACCGGGGTTAAATTCTGGTAATAGTCGCCGTCGACGGGGGCTACCCAATCGCCGCCGATAAAGTTGTCATAACGGGCTTTTAGCTTGAGGGGAAAACCATATTCGCCGGGCAGGATACGTGCTGATGGAGGGTTATTCGTCATGACTGTCTCCTTGCGTGTGTGTCCTACAAGGGTAGACCGGGGCGGTGAAAATTCAGCCAGTTGTCACCGGCTTTGCGAGCCTCTTCACGCATTACCTTACTTTACGTTTCGTTTTCCGCCCTGAGCCATACTTAAAGCGCACAAACCGGGGAGGTAAGGATAAATGCGGCTTTTTATCGGCTTTGACGTGGGTGGAACCCACATTAAACATGGCGTGATTGACGAAGACGGCAACGAGCTGACCACCGATCAATTTGATACGCCGGACGATGAAGATACTTTCAAACAGCAATGGCGCGAGGTGGTGGAAGCGTATCAGCAGGAGCATGAGATTGCGGCGATCGGAGTGAGCATCCCGGGCCACATCAATACCCATACCGGCGACGCGGCCAGGGCCGGGGCGCTGGAGTACCTTGATAACGTCAATCTGTACGCGCTGTTCTCTGAGCTGACCGACCTGCCCACTGTTGTCGATAATGACGCCAGTTGCGCCGCGCTGGGCGAACGCTGGTGCGGTGCAGGGCGCGAGTACGAGAATTTTGTCTGTATCACGGTCGGTACCGGGATCGGCGGCGGTATCGTGGTCGAGGGCGATCTCTGGCGCGGTGCACATCACCGGGCCGGGGAGTTCGGGGTCATCCCGGTCGGCAACAACGGCGAAGGGATGCACGTCGTCGCCTCGGCCAAAGGGCTGATGGAGGCCTGCCGTCGGGCGCTGGCGGTCTCAGAAGAGGAGATGCCGACAGGCGAAGAGCTGTTTGTGCGCATGGAGAACGATCTGCACCTGCGCGAAGCCGTCGAACAGTGGGCGCTGTTTCTTGCCCGCGGAATCTACAGCGTGATCTCGATGTTCGACCCGCAGGTGGTGTTGATTGGCGGCGGCATCAGTGAGCAGGAGAAAATCTATCGCCTGCTCGATAAGCATCTGCAAACCTTCGAGGAGTGGGACGCGCTGCAGGTGCCCATCCTGCCCTGTCAGCTGGGTAACCAGGCGGGCAGGTTGGGCGCAGTCTGGCTGGCGAAGCAAAAACTTGCCCGGGAAAAAGCCTAGTCCCCGGCAAACAGCAGCGCGTCGCGCAGCAGGTGATCGTTACCCCGGCGACGGGTAAAGCCGATGCGGTTGAAATACTCGAGGATCTGTATCGCCAGCTTGCGCCCGACGTTGAGACGGTCGCGAAAGTCTGCCGCACAGGTCGAGCCACGCTCCTGATCCAGCGCACGGATCAGGTTGGCAAAAATCACGATCCGATCGTTACGGTAATAGCGATCCTTGACGATCGCGGTAATCAGCCCCTGCTGCGCTGCATGGCGCAGCACCTGCCGCATCGTGCCTTCTTCAGTCGCGGTTTCGCGCGCTAAATCCCGCACCCACCACGGCTCGTCGCCAAACAGCGGCTCGGCCTGTTGCCAGATGGCCTGCTGCTCCGGGGTAAAGCCCGCCTTGTGATTCGGCAGGTGCAGCCAGCCGTGATAGCTGCGCAGGTCGCCGCTCTCCCGCATCCGCTCGATCAGCCTCAGCACCAGGGCTTCATCTTCCATTGGCAGCGCCATGCGCCGCAGGCGCTCACGCCCCGGGCCCGGCTCATCCTGATGCTGCTGATGATAGGTCGCCAGGGTGTCGAGAATTTTACGCTGCCAGCGGGCGGCAACGTCCATATTCAGCAGGCTCGTTCCGGCCTGGATAAACGACGGCTGCTGCGTCAGGGCCCGCAGCCCTTCCCCGTTCAGCTGGCGTGCCCAGCCGAACGCATCCAGATCCACCGCCCCGCGCTCCAGGTGCGCCAGCAGCGCCTCCCGGTCATCGCCCGCCTGTGCCAGCGTGGCCAGCCAGTGCAGGTATTCCGGTTTACGCTTGCCGCGGCGTGGCGGATTGAGCGTCACCACCCGCGCCCCGGCCAGGGTGATCCGCGCAGAGATATCGCGCAGCACCAGCCGGTCGTTATCGGCCAGCCACAGCGGGGCGTCAAAGACCAGCTCCGCCAGCGCGCCCTCCAGCAGCGAGACGCGGCCGGTGACATGGCTGGCCGCATGGTGAATATGCAGCGGCTGCCACTGGGTCAGCGGCACATCGCCCTGCAGAGCGACAATCAGGCGCGTGGCCGGTTCCGGGGGGGCGTCGGACAGCAGCCAGTCGCCGCGGTTCAGCTGCGCTTTTTCGGTATCGCCCACTAGATTCAGGGCAATACGCTGGCCGGCCTGCGCCTGGTCGACAGGCTGATTCTGGGCGTGCAGCCCGCGAATTCGCACCGGTTTGTTAACCCCGGTGAGCCACAGGCTATCGCCAATGCGCACTTCGCCTGACAGCGCCGTGCCGGTCACCACCAGCCCGGCCCCTTTAACGGTAAACGCCCGGTCGATCGCCAGACGAAAGCGTTGGTGATCGGCGTGGGCGCGGGCAGGCAACTGCTGCAGATGGTCGCGTAACGCGTCGATTCCGCGCCCTTCGGTGGCCACGGTGACAAACAGGTCGGCATCGGCAAAGCCGTATTCCCGCAGGGTGGCCTGCACCTGCTCGCGCACCGCATCTACCTGCGCCTCGTCGACGCGGTCGGCCTTGGTCAACGCCACCGTCAGCTGTGGATTGCCGGTCAGCTGGAGGATCTGCAGATGTTCACGCGTCTGCGCCATCACTCCGTCATCACAGGCCACCACCAGCAGGGCGTGATCGATGCCGCCCACGCCCGCCAGCATGTTGGACAGAAATTTTTCGTGTCCGGGGACATCGATAAACCCCAGCACCCGGCCATCCGGCTGGGGCCAGTAGGCATAACCAAGATCGATGGTCATGCCGCGTTTTTTCTCTTCCGGCAGACGGTCGGCATTCACGCCAGTGATCGCCTGCAGCAGCGTCGTTTTGCCGTGGTCAACGTGCCCGGCAGTGGCAATAATCATTTCAGCAACATCTCCAGAAACTGTGCTTCATCTTCAAGACAGCGTAAGTCCAGCCACAGACGTCCGTCTTTTATCCGTCCGAGCACCGGTACAGGCAGCGTTCGCCAGCGCAGGGCCAACGCCTCCAGCTGACTGCCGCGCCCGTCGCGCGGGGTGAAGGTCAACGCCGCGCCGGGCAGTCGATCCACCGGCAGCGAGCCGCTTCCCGGCTGCGACAGACAGGCTTCAACCCGCATCTCAAAGTCCGGGTAATGCGGCGCCACCTGCACCAACAGCCGTTCGCCCTGAAGCTGGATGTCAGCAGCCTCGCGGCTCAGCAGGCGCAGGGTCGGTAATTTTTCGGCTAACGTCTGTGGATGGAGGTAGAGCCGCAAGGTGGCGTCCAGCGCGGCGAGGGTCATTTTATCCGCGCGCAGGGCGCGTTTCAGCGGGTGCTGCTGCAATCTGGCAATAAGATCGCGTTTGCCGACGATAATCCCGGCCTGCGGCCCGCCCAGTAATTTATCGCCCGAGAAGCTCACCAGGCTAACCCCAGCGGCAATCAGCGCCTGCGGCATCGGCTCTTTCGGTAAACCGTACTGGCTAAGATCGACCAGCGAACCGCTGCCCAGATCGGCAATCACCGGGACATTCATCGCCTGGCCAATCTGCGCCAGTTCGGCCTCATCGACCGCATGGGTAAACCCTTCAATCTGGTAATTGCTGGTATGCACTTTCATCAGCAGGGCGGTGTTTTCATTGATGGCCGCCTGATAATCCCTGGCATGGGTGCGGTTGGTGGTGCCCACTTCATGCAGCCTGCACCCGGCCTGGGTCATCACATCCGGGATGCGAAACGCGCCGCCAATCTCAACCAGCTCTCCCCGGGAGACCACCACTTCCTTCCCGTTCGCCGTGGCGGCCAGCATCAGCAGCACCGCCGCCGCGTTGTTATTCACAATGCAGGCATCTTCCGCGCCGGTAAGCTGACACAGCATCGCCGCCAGGGCACGATCGCGGTGACCGCGCCCGGCGCCGTCGAGATCGTATTCCAGCGTCACCGGTGCGCGCATCGCCTGGGTGACCGCCTCCACCGCCTCTTCTGCCAGCAGCGCCCGCCCCAGATTGGTATGCAGCACCGTGCCCGTCAGGTTAATCACCGGCCGCAGGCCCTGCGGCGCCCCCGCTGTCAGACGTTTTTCCGCTTCCTGTGCCCAGTCATCGCACCATGCCGGCAGGCCGTTTTGTGTGCGGATATGGGCGCGCGCCTCATCCTGCAGCAGGCGTAGGGTATCGACGGTCCGGGTATGACCAAACTGTTCAACAATCGGGATGATGTGGGCGTGGCGAAGCAGACGATCGGTCGCGGGAAGTTGGCTGTAGAGCGTGTTCTGAGTAGTCATGAAAGCGCCTGACGGTTGGGGGTCAATGTCAGGCGTAATTGTACCGCGTCCTTCGGGGAAGTGTTATCGACGACATCAAGCCTTTGGCGGTTCGGTGCGGGCAAAACTTTCGCGCTGGAACAGGGTTTCGGCCAGCTTGACCAGTAAAGGACGATCGACGCACCAGCCTGGCGACACGCGGCGGAAGTTAAGGTAGCCGATGGCGCAGGCAATGGCGATGGTCGCCAGGTTGACGCTATCGGTGGCGAGTGTACCGTCGCGGATCAACTGTTCGCACCGGTCCAGGCTGCGGCTGATTTTCTCGCGCTGGCGCAGCAGTTCTGTTTCTGACTGCTGTGCCGCCGGGCGGGCCTGTTCGCGTACCGAAGTGAGGGCGGCATCCATGATCCCGTCCGCCAGCGCTTCCGTCTGGCGAACAATCAACGCTGCTTTGCCGTCACGCGGCACCATCGCCGGGGCAATGTCCAGCAGCTCGATATAGCTGGCAATGATCGGGGAGTCGAACCAGTATTCGCCGTCATCGGTGACCAGCGCCGGAACTTTGCCCAGCGGGTTGTACTGCGCCACGCCGTTTTCGGCCTGGTAAGGTTGTTCATTAACAAATTCAAAGGTGATGCCTTTCTCCAGCAGGAGAACGGAGATTTTACGCACGAAGGGACTGGTATAACTGCCGATAAGTTTCATTGCCTGCTCCTTTACGCCAACAAAAAAGTAAGTATGGCCCAGGCAATAAAAAAAGGCAGGCCATGCGTCGCGCATGCCTGCCTGAGAAAGGATTAATGATCGAGATAGAGGTAGTGCATCCAGCTGGTCATGCGCAGCAGCACTTTACGCATCACCGACACGTGCGAGAAGTGGTCTGAGTACACCGCCACCTGGGCATAGATACCGTCAGGCAGCGCGTCGACATCGGCATTTGGCTCCAGCTCGATGGTGCCAAGCACACCATCAGTACCCGGAATCACCGTTAACGACTGCAGTGCACCCTGAGCCTGATAAGAACCGCCGGGTACCACAGGCAGGATGCCAGTAAGCTTACCGGAGAAGACCTGGCCTGGCAGGGCATTGAACACCACTTCCGCTTCATCGCCCGGTTTCAGACGCAGTAACGAGTTCTGGCGGAACTGGGCCACGATCTGCCGTTTCTGCTCAGGAATGAACACCATCACCGGACGCAGCGGCAGAGCGGCAGCATAAGTCCCCGGGCGAATCAGCACCTGAGTGATGTAGCCGTTGCTTGGCGCACGCACTATCGTCTGATCGAGGTTATAGGTCGCTTCCGCCAGCTGGGCGCGCAGGGAGGCAATCTGCGACTGCTCCCCATTAGACATGCTGTCTAACTGGCTCTGGATCTGGGTCTGCTCAGCAATCGACCCTTTTACCATCGCATCCTGCGCCAGATAATTCTGTCGGGCGTTATCAATATCGCTTTCAGAGAACGGATTCACCTTCGCCTGACTACCCTTTATATAACGCTGGTAGTCTTTAAACAGTCGGTCGCGCTCGGCGGACACCCGCGTGGTGTTGGCCTGTGCTTCAGACAACTGGGCTTTCAGAACATCAATGTTATGCGTTGCCGTTACCAGATCGGCCTTCAGGCGGTCTACTCGCGCCTGGTACCTGCCCGGATCGAGTTTAAATAACACTTCGCCTTTTTTAATGAGCTGATTATTTTTATCCGTGACTTCGCTCACGACGCCCGTGACCTGCGGCGTAATCGGAATAGAAATAACCGCTTTCTGCGCCGTAAAGGTATACGGGTGGTTATAGTTCATTAATAAAATAAGACCGGCAACAATGAAAATACCCCCCAGTGATGCTGTCGCCAGCGTCCACTGGTTTACCGGAATGCGAAATATTTTAAATATGGCCCACGCAAAGGCGACATAGGTCAATATAATCAACAGATCCATGATTATTGCTCCGACGTGTTCTTAACGGCTGCGGCTTGCACCACGGCCAGTTTTTGTTCCAGCTCAGCTACGCGCTTTGCCAGCGCATCAACGTCGGGATTACGTTCTGGCGGTTGCATATGGTTTTGCATCCCCCAGCCGCGCTCTGGTTGATAGAGCGTTGCCCAAATCCACAGAAATGGCCAAATGGCGTGGAGCGTAAACAGGCTAATCCACCCGGCAGTATGGATAGCATCGGCATGCGGATGGTTGCGTTTTTTTGCCATGTTATAAGGAATGTCATGAATGGCGATGATTCCATAAAAAAGAACCAGGAATACAAACACCAACACTCCCAGCGCAAAATAGTTGAGAAACATATTTGCCTCACTGAATAAATCGTAAACTCATTAAAACAATTAAATGGTAAGCAACCACATTAATTCACTGTTAAGTAAACAGAATGAAATTCTTATCACAAATTGGCCGGGGAGTATGGTTTTTTATTCTATCTCCATGCAAGTTTAGAAGCGTGACAAAATATATCCTGAAGAATAATAGAGTTAACTTTACAGTAAGAGCTTAATCTAGCTTAGAACTTTTCGCCATACCACATTGCAGGTGAGTATTTTTAGCTTTTCGTGTTGCATGCTTACATCCTGGCGTCTAGCGCCACAGCAGAGTTTGCCGCCGATCACATCCGGAGAAATCCGACTAAAAATACTTTGTGAAATTGATCACATTTCAGAAACAAACACACGCAATCATAATGTGATCCACTTCACATCAATGGGCTAATTTCGCTTATTTTATGATCGTAAATTTTTTACAGACCGCTGTTTTGTGACTCAGATCACCCCGCCACACCCCATACACATTGCATTTACGTGATTGAGATCACACAAAATTTCACTGTCTGGACAGTTAGATAATTAAGTGCCAGATTTCACGTTATCAGAACAGGGCTCGGCTACCTCTGCCGCCGCGCATTAACAATAAACCTCGGGCTCAAGCCTAAGCGTAAACAGAAGAAGGGGTGTTTTATGTCATCCGATTTCAAGATCAAAGTACAAAGCTTTGGTCGTTTCCTCAGCAACATGGTGATGCCAAATATCGGCGCGTTTATCGCGTGGGGTATCATCACTGCATTGTTCATTCCGACAGGGTGGTTGCCGAACGAAACGCTGGCAAAACTTGTTGGCCCAATGATTACCTATCTGTTGCCGCTGCTCATCGGTTATACCGGTGGTCGTCTGGTTGGCGGTGACCGCGGCGGTGTGGTCGGTGCAATCACCACCATGGGCGTGATCGTCGGTGCGGATATGCCGATGTTCCTCGGCGCAATGATTGCCGGTCCGCTGGGCGGCTGGGCAATTAAGAAATTCGACGTCTGGGTTGATGGCAAAATCAAATCCGGCTTCGAAATGCTGGTAAACAACTTCTCCGCTGGCATCATCGGGATGATCCTGGCGATTCTGGCGTTCCTCGGCATTGGTCCGGCAGTTGAAGTGCTCTCCAAAATTCTGGCGGCGGGCGTTAACTTCATGGTTGCCCACGACATGCTGCCGCTGGCGTCCATCTTTGTTGAACCGGCGAAAATCCTGTTCCTCAACAACGCCATCAACCACGGTATCTTCTCGCCGCTGGGTATTCAGCAGTCACACGACCTCGGCAAGTCTATCTTCTTCCTGATTGAAGCGAACCCGGGTCCAGGTATGGGCGTGCTGCTGGCGTACATGTTCTTTGGTCGCGGCAGTGCCAGGCAGTCTGCTGGCGGTGCGGCAATCATCCACTTCCTGGGCGGTATCCACGAAATTTACTTCCCTTACGTGCTGATGAACCCGCGTCTGATCCTCGCCGTAATCCTCGGCGGTATGACCGGCGTGTTCACCCTGAGCGTGATGGGTGGCGGTCTGGTCTCTCCTGCATCTCCAGGTTCTATCCTGGCGGTACTGGCGATGACCCCGAAAGGTGCTTACTTCGCGAACATCGCGGCAATCTGCGCGGCAATGGCCGTCTCCTTCGTGGTCTCGGCTATCCTGCTGAAAACCAGCAAAGTGAAAGAAGAAGACGATATCGAAGCGGCGACCCGTCGTATGCAGGATATGAAATCCGAGTCTAAAGGTGCTGTAGCTGCAACGCCGCTGGCTGCGGGTAGCGTCTCTAACGACCTGAGCCACGTGCGTAAAATCATCGTTGCCTGCGACGCCGGTATGGGTTCCAGCGCTATGGGTGCAGGCGTGCTGCGTAAGAAAGTCGCGGATGCGGGTCTGAGCAATATCTCTGTGACCAACAGCGCGATTAACAGCCTGCCGCCGGATGTTGACCTGGTGATCACTCACCGCGACCTGACCGAACGTGCGATGCGCCAGGTGCCACAGGCCCAGCACATTTCGCTGACCAACTTCCTCGACAGCGGTCTGTACTCCAGCCTGACCGAGCGTCTGGTTGCCGCGCAGCGTCACGAAGATAACGAAGTGAAAGTGCGTAGCAGCCTGCAGGACAGCTTCGACGAGAGCAACAGCCACCTGTTTAAACTGGGTGCGGAGAACATCTTCCTTGGCCGCACCGCGAGCCACAAAGAAGAAGCGATTCGCTTTGCCGGCGAGCAGCTGGTGAAAGGCGGCTACGTTGAGCCAGAGTACGTTGCCGCGATGCTGGAACGTGAAAAACTGACCCCAACGTATCTGGGCGAATCCATCGCAGTGCCGCACGGTACGGTTGACGCGAAAGATCGCGTGCTGAAAACCGGCGTGGTGTTCTGCCAGTATCCAGCCGGTGTACGCTTCGGTGAAGAAGAAGACGACATCGCCCGCCTGGTGATTGGTATCGCCGCTCGCAACAATGAGCATATCCAGGTGATCACCAGCCTGACCAACGCGCTGGACGATGAAACCGTCATTGAGCGCCTGGCCAACACCACCAGCGTTGAAGAAGTGCTGGCGCTGCTGAACAAGTAAGTTCCCCACTATCCCCTCTCCCACTGGGAGAGGGTTAGGGTGAGGGAAAAGCCTCACCCCAGCCCTCTCGGGTAAAAACATTGATGAAGGTGAATACGATGAAAGCATTACATTTTGGCGCAGGTAACATTGGCCGCGGTTTTATCGGCAAACTGCTGGCAGACGCGGGCATTACCCTGACTTTCGCCGATGTGAATCAGACGGTCCTGGATGCCCTGAATGCCCGTCATAGCTATCAGGTGCATGTGGTCGGTGAAAACGAGCAGATTGACACCGTGACCGGTGTTAGCGCGGTCAGCAGCATCGGTGACGAGGTTATCGACCTGATTGCCGAGGTGGACCTGGTGACCACCGCCGTCGGGCCGGTAGTGCTGGAGCGCATCGCCCCGGCCGTGGCGAAAGGGCTGGCAAAACGTAAAGCCCAGGGTAACGACGCCCCGCTCAACATCATCGCCTGTGAGAACATGGTGCGTGGTACCACCCAGCTGAAAGGTCACGTGCTGGCTGCGGTCGCTGATGAAGACAAAGCCTGGGTTGAAGCACACGTCGGCTTTGTAGATTCCGCCGTTGACCGTATCGTTCCGCCATCGGCCTCAGCGACCAACGACCCGCTGGAAGTGACCGTTGAAACCTTCAGCGAGTGGATTGTCGACAAAACCCAGTTCAAAGGCGCGCTGCCTGAGATCCCGGGTATGGAATTAACGGACAACCTGATGGCATTTGTCGAGCGTAAGCTCTTCACGCTGAACACCGGGCATGCTATAACCGCCTACCTCGGAAAATTAGCCGGTCATCAGACCATTCGCGACGCGATCCTCGATGAGAAAATTCGCGCGGTGGTTAAAGGTGCAATGGACGAGAGCGGCGCGGTTCTGATTAAACGCTACGGTTTTGATGCCGATAAGCATGCGGCATATATTCAGAAAATCCTCGGTCGTTTTGAAAACCCGTATCTGAAAGATGACGTTGAGCGCGTGGGCCGTCAGCCGCTGCGTAAGCTGAGTGCGGGTGACCGTCTGATCAAACCGCTGCTCGGTACCCTGGAGTACGGCCTGCCACACGCTAACCTGGTCACCGGTATCGCCGCCGCCATGCATTACCGCAGCGAAGAAGATCCGCAGGCGCAGGAGCTGGCACAATTAATTGACGAGAATGGCCCACAGGCTGCGCTGGCGCAGGTATCCACGCTGGATGCCAACAGCGAAGTCGTGGTGGAGGCCGTTAACGTTTACAACGCAACTAAATAATGCAGGACCGGGCGCCGGCCATCCTGCGCCCGGATGATAGATTGTCAGATATGCAGGCAACAATGGAACAAACCCAGGCCTTTGAAAACCGTGTGCTGGAGCGTCTGAATGCTGGCAAAACCGTTCGAAGTTTCCTGATATCCGCCGTCGAGTTGTTAACCGAGGCGGTGAATATTCTGGTGCTTCAGGTGTTTCGCAAAGACGACTACGCGGTGAAATACGCAGTTGAACCGTTACTCGACGGCGACGGCCCCTTGGGCGATTTATCCGTGCGTCTGAAGCTGATCTATGGCCTGGGCGTCATCAGCCGTCACGAGTATGAAGATGCCGAGCTTCTGATGGCGCTGCGCGAAGAGCTGAATCACGACGGCAGCGAGTATGCGTTCACCGACGACGAAATCCTCGGCCCGCTTGGCGAGCTGCACTGCGTCACCGCACTGCCCCCGACGCCGCATTTTGATACCAGCGACCCGGAGCTGTACGCGATGCAGAAGCAGCGTTATCAGCAGATTGTCCGCTCCACCATGGTCCTTTCCCTGACTGAGCTGATTTCCCGAATCAGCTTAAAAAAAGCGTTTCAGAAGTAAGCCTGCGCACATTGGTGTATCCTTCCCTGTAATCTCCCCCGAATTTAGAGCTATATGTGATGAAAGAAGTCGAAAAGAACGAAATTAAACGCCTGAGCGACCGCCTGGATCTGATCCGCCACCAGCAGGCAAGCCTTTCGCTGGTTGATGCCGCCGAGAAATACGCCGAGCTGGAAAAAGAGAAAGCGACGCTGGAAACCGAAATCGAGCGCCTGCGCGGCGTGAAAGACCAGAAGCTGAGCAAAGAAGCGCAGAAGCTGGCAAACCTGCCTTTCCGTCGGGCGATCACCAAGAAAGAACAGGCCGACATGGGCAAGCTGAAGAAAAGCGTGCGCGGGCTGGTGGTTGTTCACCCGATGACCGAGCTGGGCCGTGAAATGGGCCTGAAAGAGATGACGGGTTTTAGCAAGACTGAGTTCTGATTTCCCCGCATTTTTCCCCTCTCCCCCTGCGGAGAGGGGATGACTCTCCTCCCCTCAAATTGGCCCAACCAATTCCGCAACCAACCCTCCTCTGGTTCACACTTCCATAATCTTTGCTCACAAACTCATTGCCGATTAATAACATTTGGTTAACCATTTGTTGTCATTAACCCTACATCACACTATTGGCAGGACCACTTTTACACTTATTGTGACGCCGAGATGAGCACAGACTCACCGCGCCGCAGCGGGTGTGGTCCTCAGGAGACCTGCAATGAGCCTCTGGCAACAAAACTACGATCCGGCAGGAAATATCTGGCTGTCGAGCCTGATAGCATCGCTACCTATTCTGTTCTTCTTCTTCGCGCTGATTAAACTCAAGCTGAAGGGGTACCTCGCCGCTACGTATACCGTAGCTATCGCCCTGATGGTGGCGCTGTTCTTCTACAAAATGCCGGTCGACCGTGCGTTAGCCTCCGTGGTGTATGGCTTCTTCTACGGACTGTGGCCGATTGCGTGGATCATCATCGCGGCGGTTTTTGTCTACAAAATCTCGGTGAAGACCGGGCAGTTCGACATTATTCGCTCGTCAATCCTCTCCATAACGCCGGACCAGCGCCTGCAGATGCTGATCGTCGGCTTCTGTTTTGGTGCATTCCTCGAAGGGGCGGCAGGCTTTGGCGCACCGGTGGCGATTACCGCCGCGCTGTTGGTCGGGCTGGGCTTTAACCCGCTGTATGCCGCCGGCCTGTGTCTGATCGTCAATACCGCGCCGGTTGCCTTTGGCGCGATGGGTATTCCGATTCTGGTGGCCGGACAGGTCACCGGGCTGGACAGCTTCGAAATCGGCCAGATGGTAGGCCGCCAGCTGCCGTTCCTGACCATCATCGTGCTGTTCTGGATCATGGCGATTATGGACGGCTGGCGCGGTGTGAAAGAGACCTGGCCTGCAGTAATGGTGGCGGGCGGCTCTTTCGCGATTGCCCAGTACCTGAGCTCCAACTTCCTCGGCCCGGAACTGCCAGACATTATCTCCTCACTGGTGTCGCTGGTCTGTCTGACCCTGTTCCTGAAGCGCTGGCAGCCGGTACGAACCTTCCGCTTTGGCGATATGGGCGCGTCGCAGGTTGATATGACCCTGGCACGCACCCGCTACACGCCGGGCCAGATTGTCCGCGCCTGGTCGCCATTCCTGTTCCTGACCGCCACGGTGACGCTGTGGAGCGTACCGCCGTTTAAAGCCCTGTTTGCCCCGAATGGCGCGCTGTACGACATGGTGGTGAACATTTCCGTGCCGTTCCTCGACAAAATGGTGGCCCGCATGCCGCCGGTCGTGCATGACGCTACGCCGTATGCTGCGGTCTACAAGTTCGACTGGTTCTCCGCGACCGGCACGGCGATCCTGTTTGCCGCTATTCTTTCTATCGTATGGCTACGGATGAAGCCAGCCGCGGCAATACAGACCTTCGCCAGTACCCTGAAAGAGCTGGCGCTGCCGATTTACTCCATCGGGATGGTGCTGGCCTTCGCATTTATCTCTAACTACTCCGGACTGTCGTCGACGCTGGCACTGGCGCTGGCGCATACCGGCTCCGCGTTCACCTTCTTCTCGCCGTTCCTCGGCTGGCTGGGGGTGTTCCTGACCGGATCGGATACTTCATCTAACGCACTGTTTGCTGCCCTGCAGGCGACCGCTGCCCAGCAGATCGGCGTCTCGGACGTGCTGCTGGTTGCGGCCAACACCACGGGCGGCGTCACCGGGAAGATGATCTCTCCGCAGTCCATCGCCATCGCCTGTGCGGCGGTAGGCCTGGTGGGTAAAGAGTCGGACCTGTTCCGCTTTACCGTGAAGCACAGCCTGATATTCACCTGCATGGTGGGGGTGATCACCACCCTGCAGGCCTATGTCTTAACCTGGATGATCCCATGATAGTCATGCCCAGACGCCTGTCCGACGAGATTGCCTCTCGCGTGCGGGCGCTGATTGAAGAACAGCAGCTGGAGGCGGGCATGAAGTTGCCCGCCGAGCGCCAGCTTGCCAGCCAGCTTGGCGTGTCGCGCAACTCGCTGCGCGAAGCGCTGGCGACGCTGGTCAGCGAAGGGGTGCTGCTGAGCCGTCGCGGCGGCGGAACCTTTGTACGCTGGCAGCATGAAGACTGGTCCGGGCAGAACATCGTTCAGCCGTTAAAAACGTTAATGGAGAACGACCCGGACTACAGTTTCGATATCCTCGAAGCCCGTCACGCCATCGAAACCAGCACCGCCTGGCATGCCGCAATGCGCGCCACGCCGGCTGATAAAGAGAAGCTGAAGGCCTGCTTTGAGGCAACCCACAGCAGCGATCCGGATATCGCCTCGCAGGCGGATGTGCGTTTCCATCTGGCGATTGCCGAAGCCTCGCATAACGTTGTGCTTCTGCAGACCATGCGTGGCTTTTTCGACCTGCTGCAATCCTCCGTGAAGCAGAGCCGTCAGCGCATGTATCTGGTCCCACCCGTTTTTGCAAAGCTTACCGAACAGCACGAGGCGGTGCTTAACGCCATTCTTGTTGGCGATGCCGAAGCCGCGCGCACTGCGATGATGGCGCATCTGGGCTTCGTCCACACCACCATTAAACGATTCGATGAAGATCAGGCTCGTCAGGCGCGCATTACCCGTCTGCCCGGCGAGTCCGCCGATCCCAGGGAGAACAAAGCATGATTATTTCCGCAGCCAGTGACTACCGCGCCGCGGCGCAGCGCATCCTGCCACCGTTCCTGTTCCACTACATTGATGGCGGGGCCTACTCTGAATACACGCTGCGTCGCAATGTGGAAGACTTATCGCAAGTCGCCCTGCGCCAGCGCGTGCTGAAGAATATGTCTGACCTGAGCCTCGACACGACGCTCTTCAACGAAAAACTGTCGATGCCGGTGGCCCTCGCCCCGGTCGGACTGTGCGGCATGTATGCCCGTCGCGGCGAAGTGCAGGCCGCCGCCGCCGCCGATGCAAAAGGGATCCCCTTTACGCTCTCGACCGTCTCGGTCTGTCCGATTGAAGAAGTCGCCCCAACCATCAAGCGCCCGATGTGGTTCCAGCTGTACGTCCTGCGCGACCGCGGGTTTATGCGCAATGCACTGGAGCGTGCCAAAGCGGCAGGCTGCTCGACGCTGGTCTTTACCGTCGACATGCCCACCCCGGGTGCCCGCTATCGCGATGCCCACTCCGGGATGAGCGGCGCAAATGCAGCGATGCGTCGTTACTGGCAGGCGGTGACCCATCCGCAGTGGGCGTGGGATGTGGGGGTCAATGGCCGCCCGCACGATCTGGGGAATATCTCGACCTATCTCGGTAAACCAACCGGGCTGGAAGATTACATCGGCTGGCTGGCAAATAACTTCGATCCGTCGATCTCGTGGAAAGACCTGGAGTGGATCCGTGAGTTCTGGGATGGCCCGATGGTGATCAAAGGGATCCTCGATCCGGAAGATGCCCGCGATGCGGTGCGCTTTGGCGCAGACGGGATTGTGGTCTCGAACCACGGCGGACGCCAGCTGGACGGGGTACTCTCTTCTGCCCGCGCCCTGCCAGCGATAGCCGATGCGGTGAAAGGTGATATTGCCATTCTTGCTGACTCGGGCATCCGCAACGGTCTGGACGTGGTGCGCATGATTGCGCTGGGTGCGGACACGGTCCTGCTGGGCCGTGCGTACCTGTACGCGCTGGCGACCCACGGCCAGGCGGGCGTGGCAAATCTGCTCAACTTGATCGAGAAAGAGATGAAAGTGGCGATGACCCTGACCGGAGCGAAGACTATCCGTGAGATCAGTAAAGAGATGCTGGTCCAGGAGCTGAGCAACCTCCCGGCCGGGCTGGCCCCGCTGGCACAGGGGAATGCGGCCTAGCCCCTCACCCTAACCCTCTCCCCAAAGGGGAGAGGGAATGCTATTCTGCCCGCCGCAACTTTTGAGCCAAATGAGATGGGAGAGCATGCTTAACATCGTTCTATTCGAACCAGAAATTCCACCTAATACTGGCAACATCATCCGTCTGTGCGCCAATACCGGTTTTCGCCTGCATATCATTGAGCCGATGGGCTTTACGTGGGACGACAAACGCCTGCGTCGCGCCGGGCTGGATTATCACGAATTCACTGCCGTGGTTCGCCACCCTCATTACGCTGCCTTTGTGGAAGCGGAAAACCCACAGCGTATGTTCGCCCTGACGACGAAAGGCACCCCCGCGCATAGCGCAGTGAGTTATCAGGAAGGTGATTACCTGATGTTTGGCCCGGAAACGCGCGGGCTGCCCGCGACCATCCTCGATGCCCTGCCTGCTGAGCAAAAAATTCGTATTCCGATGATGCCGGACAGCCGCAGCATGAACCTGTCGAATGCGGTGTCGGTGGTGGTGTATGAAGCCTGGCGCCAGCTGGGATATGCCGGCGCCGTTCTCAGAAGCTAAATCCCGTCGCCATACTCAAAGGTATGGTGAATACCGTTGAAGAACTGATCCATATCCATTGACGGTTTATCGCTGTCTGGCTTGCCGACGATACGCGCCGGGACGCCAGCGGCGGTGGTGTGCGGGGGAACAGGCTGCAGGACCACGGACCCGGCACCGATCTTCGCCCCGCGCCCGACTTCGATATTGCCGAGGATTTTCGCCCCTGCGCCAATCATTACCCCTTCCCGAATTTTTGGATGACGATCGCCGCTGGTTTTGCCGGTACCGCCAAGGGTAACGGACTGCAGGATCGAGACATCGTTTTCAATCACCGCGGTTTCACCCACCACAATGCCGGTAGCGTGGTCGAGCATGATGCCGTGGCCAATCTTCGCTGCCGGATGGATATCCACCTGGAAGGTGACAGAAACCTGGTTTTGCAGGAAGATAGCCAGCGCGCGGCGGCCTTCATTCCACAGCCAGTGGCCGATGCGGTAGGACTGCAGCGCGTGGAAGCCTTTCAGATACAGCAGCGGCGTGGAGTATTTGTCCACCGCCGGGTCACGGTTGCGCACCGCCTGAATATCGCAGGCAGCGGAGGCGATCATCTCCGGATCGGCAGCATAGGCCTCTTCCACTATTTCACGGATGGCGATAGCGGGCATGATTGGTGACGCCAGTTTGTTAGCCAGCATATAGCTCAGGGCGCTGCCGAGATTTTCGTGCTTGAGTAGCGTCGCGTGGTAGAAGCTGGCCAGCATAGGCTCGCAGTCGGCCAGAGCCCGGGCTTCGGCTTTAATATTGTTCCAGACGATATCCAGTTCTTCACACGGCATTGCTTGCTCCAGACGAAATGATAATGACCGGCCAGTTCTTCGCTAGCCGGGTCATTCAGGTGATAACGGTTCCCTGCGGTTAATTACTGCTACGCTCGTCCTTGCGTGCACGACCTAATAGGGTCAATGCTGCCTCGCGCGCATTTTTTCCGCAATACAATACCTGATAAATTTCCTCGGTTATTGGCATTTCCACCCCAAAGCGGTGTGCCAGCTCGCGAACTTCTTTGGTATTGCGATAACCTTCGACCACCTGACCAATCTTCTCCTGCGCGCCGATCACATCCATGCCCTGACCGAGCATCATGCCAAAGCGGCGGTTACGGGACTGGTTGTCGGTACAGGTCAGCACCAGATCGCCTAACCCTGCCATCCCCATAAAGGTGGCCGGATCGGCACCCAGCGCCGCGCCCAGACGGCTCATCTCAGTTAAGCCCCGGGTGATCAGCGCCGTACGCGCATTCGCCCCAAAGCCAATACCGTCGGACATGCCCGCGCCAATGGCGATAACGTTCTTCACCGCGCCGCCCAGCTGTACGCCGATAAAATCGGGGTTGCTGTAAACGCGGAAGCTTTTACCGCAGTGCAACAGCTGCTGCAGGTCATCAGCAAAGACATCATCGGTGGAGGCCAGCGAGATCGCCGTTGGCAGCCCTGCCGCCAGCTCTTTCGCAAATGTCGGGCCGGAGATCACCGCCAGCGGGATGTCATCCCCCAGGGCTTCTCGGGCGACATCCTGCAGCAGGCGTCCGGTCTCGGCTTCCAGCCCTTTTGTCGCCCACACCACCCGCGCATCAGCCCGCATCAGCGGTTTGATCTGCCGCAGCACATCGCCAAAGACATGGCTCGGGACAACAATCAGGATATTACGGCTGGCGGCCAGCGCCGTCGCAAGGGAGCTTTCGAGGTGCAGAGAGTCCGGGAAGGTGACATCAGGAAGAAACGCCACATTGCAGCGGTCCGCTTGCAGCGTAGCGATATGTTTAGGATCGTGGCCCCAAAGAACCACTTCGTGACCATTTCTTGCCAGAGTAATGGCAAGAGCGGTGCCGTATGAACCGGCACCGATCACAGTCATTGACGCATTGACAGTACTCATCAGGCATCCTGATGTTGTTCAGTACCTTCGCCAGCTTGCTGCTGCAGATAGTTCATGAACAGCGCATCGAAGTTCACCGGCGCAAGGTTCAGTTGCGGGAACGTACCACGGGAAACCAGGCTGGTGATGCATTCGCGGGCATACGGGAACAGGATGTTCGGGCAGTATGCACCCAGGCAATGCGCCATCTGATTACCGTCGATACCTTCGATGGAGAAGATGCCGCCCTGCTGTACTTCACACAGGAATGCAGTCTCTTCGCCCAGAGAGGCGGTCACGGTAACACGCAGTACGACTTCATACACGCCATCCGCCAGTTGGGTGGACGCGGTATCCAGATCAAGTTTAACTTCTGGCTGCCAATCTTTCTGGAAAACATGCGGCGCATTGGGTGCTTCGTAGGAGACGTCTTTAGTATAAATGCGCTGGATCTGGAACGTCATTTCGGTGTTGTTTTGTTCTGACATGGAAAAACCCTTTTTAATTGTCCTAAAACGCCTTAGCGCAGCAGGGGATCAAGTCCACCACGCGCATCAAGCGCATACAAGTCATCACAGCCGCCAATGTGCTGCGCATCAATAAAGATCTGCGGAACCGTCGTACGGCCACTACGTTTAATCATCTCTTCGCGCTTTGCAGCGTCGCCATCAATCGGCAGTTCCTGAACGGTAACGCCTTTGCTGTCCAGCAGCGCTTTTGCACGATGGCAGAACGGGCAGGTCGCTTTGGTGTAGATTTCGATATTGGCCATGACTTGACTCCTGTTTACTTACCGCGAACCAGAGGCAGATTCTCACCGCTCCAGCCAGAAATACCGTCCTTCAGGACAGTGACTTTCTCAAAGCCGGCTTTAACGAGTGTATTTGCCGGCTCCTGAGCCTGCATACCGCTACCGTCAACGACAATAATGGGTTTGTCTTTATGCTTATCCAGTTCGCCAAAGTTATTGGCTTTGATTTCAGTAGGCAGCAGGTTAATGGCGCCTGCAATATGGCCTTTACGGAAATCGTCACGCTGACGCAGGTCTACAACCACCGCCTCTTCTTTATTGATGAGACGCGTTGCTTCGCCACGGGTGATCACTTTCACTTTAGAGGTAATACCTTTGAAAGTGGTGAACAGTACTGCTGCCAGTAAACCAATCCACGCGATACAAAGTATGGGGTGGCGGCTAACAAATTGCATAATTTCTTGCATGGGGGGTAACAACTCCCGACTGAGTGAATAAAAAACCAGGACAGGAGTATACCTGTGCGCTGTGGCAAATACAGCCAGCGACAATAAGCTAATCCATTTTCTGCGGCCTGCCACGAAAAAAAAGACCCAAAATGACCTATCCTTACGCTTGCCCCTGCGATTTTCTTGATCTTCTGCGGCTATTTTATCGATTCAGCTGTAGTAAAATTACGCAAATTTTTCGTCTTTTGAGCAAAGAGGTTGTCGCAATGTCGGTTTCTAAAAAACCTGTGGTACTGATGATTCTGGATGGGTATGGCTACCGTGAAGACAGCCAGGATAACGCCATTTTCAGTGCTAAAACCCCGGTTATGGATGCACTGTGGGCCACACGTCCCCACACGCTGATCGACGCTTCCGGTCTGGAAGTGGGTCTGCCGGATCGCCAGATGGGCAACTCTGAAGTCGGACACGTCAACATCGGCGCAGGCCGCATTGTCTATCAGGATCTGACCCGTCTGGACGTTGAAATCAAAGAACGTACTTTCTTTACCAACCCGGTGCTGACGGGCGCTGTCGATAAAGCCCTTGCCGCAGGCAAAGCAGTGCACATTATGGGTCTGCTCTCCGCCGGTGGCGTACACAGCCACGAAGACCACATCATGGCGATGGTTGAGCTGGCCGCGAAACAGGGTGCCGACAAAATCTATCTGCACGCCTTCCTCGATGGCCGCGACACTCCGCCACGCAGCGCTGAATCCTCCCTGAAAGCGTTCGAAGACAAATTTGCCGCGCTGGGTAAAGGCCGCGTGGCCTCCATTATTGGCCGCTACTACGCTATGGACCGCGACAACCGTTGGGACCGCGTTGAGCAGGCCTACAATCTGCTGGTTGAAGCCAAAGGCGAGTTCCAGGCAGACACCGCCGTTGCCGCGCTGCAGGCCGCTTACGCCCGCGATGAAAACGACGAATTCGTGAAAGCGACCGTGATCCGAGCTGAAGGTCAGGCTGATGCGGCAATGGAAGATGGCGATGCGCTGATTTTCATGAACTTCCGCGCTGACCGTGCCCGTGAAATCACCCGCGCCTTCGTCAATGCCGATTTCGACGGCTTCACCCGTAAGAAAGAAGTGAAGCTCGATTTCATCATGCTGACCGAATATGCCGCCGACATTAAAGTGCCGTGCGCGTATCCACCGTCATCGCTGGCGAACACCTTTGGCGAGTGGGTAGCGAAGCACGACAAAACCCAGCTGCGCATCTCCGAAACCGAGAAATATGCTCACGTTACCTTCTTCTTTAACGGCGGCGTTGAAGAGTCGTTCAAAGGCGAAGATCGCATTCTGATCAACTCCCCGAAAGTAGCGACCTACGATCTGCAGCCAGAGATGAGCTCCGCCGAGCTGACCGAGAAGCTGATTGCCGCCATCGAAAGCGGCAAATATGACACCATCATCTGTAACTACCCGAACGGTGATATGGTCGGCCACACTGGCGTCATGGAAGCCGCGATCAAAGCAATCGAAGCCCTGGATGCCTGCATCGATCAGGTAACGAAAGTCATCGAAGCCGTTGGCGGCCAGATGCTGATCACCGCTGACCACGGCAACGCCGAGCAGATGCGCGATCCGGCTACCGGCCAGGCGCACACTGCCCATACCAACCTGCCAGTCCCGCTGGTTTACATCGGTGATAAAGCGGTTAAAGCGGTTGATGGCGGCAAGCTTTCAGACATCGCGCCGACCATGCTGACCCTGATGGGCATGGAAATCCCGCAAGAGATGACTGGCAAGCAGCTGTTCATCGTGGAATAATCCGTCCCCATGAGGGGAAAGGCGATTGTTTCAATCACATGGGTCGTGAAACCGTTTCGGTTATCAGTCAGGCCCCTGCTCTACGCCAGCGCACTCAGCGCTGGCGTATTGCTGTGCGCGGCATCCGCCCAGGCGGACGAACGTGACCAGCTCAAATCCATTCAGGCCGATATCGCCGTCAAAGAGCGTGCGGTACGCCAGCAGCAGCAGCAGCGCTCGTCTCTGCTTGCCCAGCTTAAGCAGCAGGAAGAAGCCATTTCCGCCGCCGCCCGGAAGCTGCGCGAAACCCAGAACACCCTCGCCCAGTTAAATAAGCAGATCGATGAGATGAACGCGTCGATTGCGAAACTTGAGCGTCAGCGGGCGGCGCAGGAGAAAAACCTTGCCGCGCAGCTCGACGCTGCCTTTCGCCAGGGTGAACACACCGGTGTCCAGCTGATCCTCAGCGGCGAAGAGAGCCAGCGCGGACAGCGTCTGCAGGCCTACTTCGGCTATCTCAACCAGTCCCGCCAGGAGACCATCGCGCAGCTTAAGCAGACTCGCGAAGAGGTCACCACGCAAAAAGCAGAGCTGGAAGAGAAGCAGAGCCAGCAGCAAACCCTGCTCTACGATCAGCAGGCCCAGCAGGCCAAACTGGAACAAGCGCGCAACGAACGTAAGAAAACCCTCTCCGGACTGGAGTCCTCCATTCAGGAGAGCCAGGCGCAGCTGGGTGAAATGCGCGCCAACGAATCCCGCTTACGTAGCAGCCTCGCCCGCGCAGAAGCGGCGGCAAAAGCACGTGCCGAGCGTGAGGCCCGTGAAGCGCAGGCCGTGCGCGATCGCCAGCAGGAAGCATCCCGCAAAGGCACCACCTACAAACCGACCGAAAACGAGCGCTCGCTGATGTCGCGTACCGGCGGCCTGGGCTCGCCACGCGGTCAGGCCTACTGGCCGGTCCGCGGTTCAATTCTGCATCGCTATGGCGAACAGCTGCAGGGTGAGCTACGTTGGAAGGGGATTGTGATCGGCGCAGCGGAAGGCAGCGAAGTCAAAGCTGTTGCCGATGGTCGCGTGATCCTTGCCGACTGGCTTCAGGGCTACGGACTGGTGGTGGTGGTTGAACACGGTAAAGGCGACATGAGTCTTTACGGCTACAACCAGAGCGCACTGGTCAGTGTCGGCACTCAGGTGCGCGCCGGTCAGGCTATCGCCCTGGTGGGCAGCAGTGGCGGTCAGGGCCGCCCGTCACTCTATTTCGAAATTCGTCGCCAGGGTCAGGCGGTCAATCCACAGCCGTGGTTGGGAAGATAAGTTTTGCTTCAATTTCGTCGTACGCTTCTCTCCGTCGTCAGCGCACTGATGCTGGTGGCGCCGGTTTACGCAGGTAAACTTGCTATTGTCATCGATGACTTCGGTTATCGCCCCCAGACGGAAAATCAGATCCTGGCGATGCCATCCGCCCTCTCCGTCGCCGTGTTGCCCAACGCGCCTCACGCCCGCGAAATGGCCACCAGGGCCCACAACAGCGGGCATGAAGTGCTGATTCATCTGCCGATGGCACCGCTCAGTAAGCAGCCGCTGGAAAAAGACACGCTGCGCCCGGAGATGAGCAGCAGCGAGATCGAGCGCATTATTCGCGAGGCGTACGGCAAGGTCCCCTATGCCGTGGGGCTGAATAACCATATGGGCAGCGCCATGACCTCCAGCCTGTTCGGCATGCAGAAGGTGATGCAGTCGCTGGCGCGCTACAATCTTTACTTCCTCGACAGCATGACCATCGGCAACAGCCAGGCGATGCGCGCAGCGCAGGGCACTGGCGTGAAGGTGATTAAGCGCAAAGTGTTCCTCGATGACACGCAAAACGAAGCCGATATCCGGTTCCAGTTTAACCGCGCCGTACAGCTGGCGCGCCGTACGGGCTCGGCAATCGCCATTGGTCATCCACATCCATCGACCGTTCGTGTGTTACAGCAAATGCTGCCGACCCTGCCGGCGGATATTACCCTGGTCCATGCCAGCAGCTTGCTGAATGAACCGCAGGTGGATACTTCTACGCCTCAGCGCACGCCGCCGAAAAATGCCGCACCCGTCGCACCGCGTAATCCCTTCTCTGGCGTAAAAGTGTGCCAGCCGAAAGGATCGCTAGACCCCGTCGACGCCCGTCGTTTCTTCAGCGTGTTGAGTGAAAGTATTGCCCAGAGCATGCTGATTAAGTATATGCAGCACCAGTGGCAAGGTTGGGGGAAGTCCCCCAACAGCGCCCCTGTTAAGGTAGATTAAGCGCCTTACGCGCGACACGACGCTGTGACTGCGTCTTGTCGCGCCACTGCCAGAGCCGGAATGACCACAGCAGCACCTGGTACGCCAGCTTCACGCCGCGCACGTTGCTCACCATCCGTTGATACATACCGGAAGTATAAATTTCGGCGATCATCCGTTTTCGCGTCGCAACATCTGGCTCTTTACGTACGCAGTGGCATACGCGCAGCGCTTCGTAAATAACCTGGTCATGAAATTCCGGATAAATCGGAATACGGCCAGCATATTCACGATTAAGCTTATCTAATAAGCGGGTAATTTTAATATAGTGTCGCTGATAATTAAGGTTCTTATCCCCTTGTCGTTTTAAACGACTCACGGAATTATCATGCAGGAAATATTTATATAACGATTGCTCGGTATAGCGGGCGCGCTTAGCATTAAACATAAACTCAGTCGTCCACACAATATCCTGGTGATGCAATCCGGGAATAAAAGTAATGTTATTGTTAATAATAATCTCGCGGCGATAAATGCCCATCCACACCACGTGCGTCCAGCGGCGTGACTTAAGCGCCATCCTTAACCACTCCGGCCCGGTTAATACCCCGGTCGAGCGAACACGCTCGGGAGGGATTGACTGCCAGGTGTTCCCGGTTTCTCGGTAGCTCCAGTCGGAGTTGCACTGCGCAACGTCCAGATTGTCTTCCAACATCATCTTCATCAGCGTTTCGTACATGTCTGGATAGACCAGATCATCCGCATCAACAAAGGCAATATACTCTCCGGTCGCGGCGGCTAAACCACGATTGCGCGCTACGGAAGCACCGGCATTAGCCTGATGCAGCAAACGGACGTGGGGATAAGCGTCGACATAGGATTGCGCGATTTCAACAGAGCCATCCGTTGAGCCATCATTAACAATGATGATTTCCAGGTCATTCCATGTTTGCGCGATTAAGGATTCCATGCAGGCCTTGAAATCATGCCCTGCGTTATACAATGGAATAATAACGCTAAGTTTATTTGCATTATTCTTCATACATTTACCGAATGCCTTTGAGGATACCCCGCCATTGTATGAACAAATGATTATGGCTTACAAATACTATTTTTACGAACCAGACGAGATAAATGCGGGAAGGATCGGACAAATGAAATGTTCAATGCAACAAACCAATGTCTCTCCTATTAGTGAAAATAACATTACTTTACATATTTTCCGATTTTCCTGAGGAACAGGCCGGATAATCCGGCCTGTTTTTGCGATTAATCCCAGCTCAGGATCACTTTACCTGACTGACCTGAACGCATCGCGTCAAAGCCCTGCTGGAAATCATCGATGGAGAAATGATGGGTAATCATCGGGGTCAGATCCAGACCGGACTGGATCAGCGCGGCCATCTTGTACCAGGTTTCGAACATCTCGCGGCCATAAATCCCCTTAATGAACAGACCCTTAAAGATAACTTTGTTCCAGTCGATAGACATGTCTGACGGTGGAATACCCAGCATCGCAATACGCCCGCCGTGGTTCATGGTGTCGAGCATGGTGCGAAACGCTGGCGGCGCGCCGGACATCTCGAGACCCACGTCAAAGCCTTCAGTCATGCCAAGCTCAGCCATCACGTCGGTGAGGTTCTCTTTGGAGACATCCACCGCACGGGTAACGCCCATCTTACGCGCCAGCGACAGACGGTATTCATTCACGTCAGTGATGACAACGTTGCGCGCACCCACGTGCTTCGCCACGGCGGCGGCCATGATACCGATAGGACCGGCACCGGAAACCAGCACGTCTTCACCCACCAGATCAAACGACAGCGCCGTGTGAACCGCGTTGCCGAACGGATCGAAGATGGAGGCCAGATCGTCAGAAATGTTATCCGGAATCTTGAAGGCGTTGAATGCCGGGATCACCAGGTATTCGGCAAAGCAGCCCGGGCGGTTAACGCCCACGCCGACGGTATTGCGGCACAGGTGCGTACGTCCGCCGCGGCAGTTACGGCAGTGGCCGCAGGTAATGTGACCTTCGCCAGAGACGCGATCGCCAATTTTAAAGCCTTTTACTTCCTGACCGATGCCGACCACTTCGCCGACATATTCGTGGCCGACCACCATCGGAACCGGAATGGTTTTCTGCGACCACTGATCCCAGTTGTAGATGTGCACGTCAGTGCCGCAAATGGCGGTTTTACGAATTTTGATCAGCAGATCGTTATGACCAACTTCCGGCTCCGGTACGTCGGTCATCCAGATGCCTTCTTCCGCTTTCAGTTTGGATAACGCTTTCATCACTCGTCCTCAGGCAATCACGCCCAGTTGTTTGCCGATGCGGGTAAAGGCTTCGACCGCACGCTCAATTTGCTCAGGGGAATGCGCCGCCGACATCTGGGTGCGGATACGCGCCTGACCTTTTGGCACCACCGGGAAGAAGAAACCGGTGACGTAAATGCCCTCTTTCTGCAGCTCACGCGCGAAGTTCTGCGCCACCACCGCGTCACCCAGCATCACCGGGATAATGGCGTGATCGGCACCGGCCAGCGTGAAGCCCGCTGCACTCATTTTTTCGCGGAACAGACGGGCGTTGGACCACAGACGGTCGCGCAGCTCGCTACCCTCTTCCACCATCTCCAGCACTTTGATGGAGGCCGAGACAATCGCCGGGGCCAGCGAGTTGGAGAACAGATACGGACGGGAGCGCTGACGCAGCCACTCCACCACCTCTTTACGCGCCGCGGTATAACCGCCGGACGCGCCGCCGAGCGCTTTGCCAAGCGTTCCGGTAATGATGTCCACCCGGCCCATCACCTCGCAGTATTCATGCGAGCCGCGGCCGTTTTCGCCGACAAAGCCAACCGCGTGAGAGTCATCGACCATTACCAGCGCATCGTATTTATCCGCCAGATCGCAGACGCCTTTCAGGTTGGCAATCACGCCGTCCATCGAGAACACGCCATCGGTGGCAATCAGAACGTGACGTGCCCCGGCTTCGCGGGCCTCTTTCAGACGCGCTTCCAGCTCCTGCATGTCGTTGTTGGCGTAGCGGAAACGCTTCGCTTTACACAGGCGCACGCCGTCAATAATTGATGCATGGTTCAGCGCATCGGAAATAATGGCGTCTTCCGCACCGAGGAGAGTCTCAAACAGACCGCCATTGGCGTCGAAGCAGGACGAATAGAGGATTGCATCTTCCATGCCGAGGAACGCGGCCAGCTTGCCTTCCAGCGCCTTATGGCTGTCCTGGGTACCGCAGATGAAACGCACCGAGGCCATCCCAAAACCGTGGGAGTCCATGCCCGCTTTCGCCGCAGCGATAAGCGCCGGGTGATTCGCCAGGCCTAAATAGTTGTTGGCGCAAAAGTTGATCACATGGCTGCCGTCGGCAACGGTGATATCCGCCTGCTGAGCAGAAGTGATAATCCGCTCTTCTTTGAACAACCCTTCCGCACGCGCGGTTTCCAGGTCATTGTTTAACTGTTTGTAAAAATCACCACGCATTGCAATTCTCCAGACTCGGCAAATTTCGGAACATATTACCCAAACCTATACCTCGATACGAGATGACACATTAACTGTTACCATTTTTGCAGCATAAATCACGTGTACCCCTGCGCGATGTCGGTGAATGGCTGAAGGGTCGTCATACTAATGATATGATATGAGTATTAGTGCCTGGGATTTTCCCCAGGCTCCACACTTCAAAGGTTACAGCTATGATCATCGTTACCGGCGGCGCGGGCTTTATCGGCAGCAACATTATTAAAGCCCTCAATGACAAAGGCATCACTGACATTCTGGTGGTGGACAACCTGAAAGACGGCACCAAGTTTGCTAACCTGGTGGATCTGAACATTGCCGATTACATGGATAAAGAAGACTTTCTGATCCAGATTATGGCAGGCGAAGAGTTCGGCGATATCGAGGCCATCTTCCACGAAGGCGCGTGCTCATCCACCACCGAGTGGGATGGCAAGTACATGATGGATAACAACTATCAGTACTCAAAAGAGGTTCTGCACTACTGCCTGGAACATGAAATTCCGTTCCTGTACGCCTCTTCTGCAGCCACCTACGGCGGCCGCACGTCTGACTTTATTGAATCCCGCGAATACGAGCAGCCGCTGAACGTTTACGGCTACTCTAAGTTCCTGTTTGATGAATATGTGCGTCAGATTTTGCCAGAAGCCAATTCGCAAATTGTCGGCTTCCGCTACTTTAACGTTTACGGACCGCGCGAAGGCCACAAAGGCAGCATGGCGAGCGTAGCATTCCACCTGAACACCCAACTGAACAACGGCGAAAGCCCGAAACTGTTCGAAGGCAGCGATGGCTTCAAGCGCGACTTCGTGTATGTGGGTGACGTGGCGGCAGTGAACCTGTGGTTCTGGGAGAACGGTGTTTCCGGTATCTATAACCTTGGCACCGGCCGCGCAGAGTCGTTCCAGGCGGTGGCCGACGCGGCGCTGGCGTACCATCAGAAAGGCAGCCTCGAGTACATCCCGTTCCCGGAAAAACTAAAAGGTCGCTACCAGGCATTTACGCAGGCGGATCTGACTAACCTGCGCGCTGCCGGCTACGACAAGCCGTTCAGGACCGTTGCCGAAGGCGTGACGGAATACATGGCCTGGCTGAACCGCGACGCGTAAGAAGTAAGCATGAAGATACTGGTGATCGGCCCGTCATGGGTGGGCGACATGATGATGTCGCAAAGTCTCTATCGCACGCTCAAGGCGCGCTATCCCCAGGCGGTAATTGACGTGATGGCACCCGCGTGGTGCCGTCCGCTTTTATCGCGCATGCCAGAAGTGAACGAAGCGATCCCTATGCCGCTTGGTCACGGGGCGCTGGAGCTTGCTCAACGCCGCAAGCTCGGCCATAGCCTGCGTGAAAAACGCTATGACCGCGCTTACGTATTGCCCAACTCCTTTAAATCTGCGCTGGTGCCTTTCTTTGCTGGCGTGCCGCACCGCACCGGCTGGCGCGGCGAAATGCGCTACGGTCTGCTGAATGACGCGCGTGTACTGGATAAAGACGCCTGGCCGCTGATGGTGGAGCGCTACGTCGCGCTGGCCTATGACCAGGGCGTGATGCGCAGCGCAAAAGACCTGCCGCAGCCGCTGCTGTGGCCACAGCTGCAGGTGCATGAAGGCGAGAAATCACAGACCTGCAATGCCTTTGATCTGCTGACCGATCGCCCGTTGATTGGTTTCTGCCCTGGCGCAGAGTTTGGTCCAGCTAAACGCTGGCCGCACTATCACTACGCTGAGCTGGCGAAACAGCTGATCGACGAAGGCTATCAAATTGTGCTGTTTGGCTCGGCGAAAGATCACGAGGCGGGCAATGAAATCCTCGCCACGCTAAGTATGGAGCAGCAGGCATGGTGTCGTAATCTGGCGGGAGAAACTCAGCTGGAGCAGGCCGTTATCCTGCTGGCCGCCTGTAAGGCGGTGGTCTCCAACGACTCCGGTCTGATGCACGTTGCCGCGGCGCTGAACCGCCCTCTGGTGGCGCTGTATGGCCCGAGCAGCCCGGACTTTACCCCGCCGCTGTCGCATAAAGCCCGCGTCATTCGCCTGATCACGGGTTATCACAAAGTGCGTAAAGGCGATGCCGCAGAGGGTTATCACCAGAGTCTGATCGACATCACCCCACAGCGCGTCCTCGACGAGCTGAATGAACTGTTATTGAGTGAAGAAGGGTAACAAATGCGTGTGCTGATCGTTAAAACGTCCTCAATGGGCGATGTACTGCACACTCTGCCCGCGCTGACTGACGCGACGCAGGCCATTCCCGATATTCGTTTTGACTGGGTGGTCGAAGAAGGCTTCGCACAGATCCCGACCTGGCACGCCGCAGTAGACCGCGTGATCCCGGTGGCGATTCGCCGCTGGCGCAAAGCGTGGTTCTCGGCGCCGGTTAAAGCCGAGCGGCGCGCATTTCGTGAGACTGTCCGCGCCCGACACTACGATGCGATTATCGACGCGCAGGGGCTGGTCAAAAGTTCCGCGCTGGTCACTCGTCTGGCACGGGGCGAAAAGCATGGCATGGACTGGCAAACTGCCCGCGAACCGCTGGCAAGCCTGTTCTATCGTCATCGCCATCATATTGCCAAACAGCAGCACGCCGTAGAGCGCACCCGTGAATTGTTCGCCAAAAGCCTGGGTTACGCCAAACCGGAAACCCAGGGCGACTATGCCATCGCCCGGCATTTCCTGAATCATCTGAATGCGAATATAAACCCGTATGTGGTATTTTTACACGCCACGACCCGGGACGATAAGCATTGGCCAGAAGCCCACTGGCGAGAGTTAATTGGGTTACTGAGCGAAGCAGGAGTACGCATTAAGCTGCCCTGGGGGGCGGCTCATGAAGAAGCCAGAGCAAAAAGGCTGGCAGAAGGATTTGATTACGTCGATGTCTTACCACGAATGAGTCTGGAAGACGTGGCTCACGTATTGGCGGGTGCTAAAGTTGTTGTATCCGTTGATACCGGTTTGAGTCATCTGACTGCGGCACTGGATCGGCCAAACATTACATTATATGGGCCAACGGATCCGGGCTTAATTGGTGGTTACGGGAAGAACCAGGAAGAGTGTCGTTCTGCGAGTAGAAGCCTTGTCAACTTGTCTGCTTCTACCGTATTTGATCGTTTACTGTTGAAGCTATAAAAACTCGTATGCAGATGTCGGAGCAATGATGATCCAAACATTATTTTTCTTTAATGAGAAAAAAAACTGGCAGTTATGCTGGAACAGAACTCTTGTTTTCTTGTTTATTGCTACATATTTTTTAGATAATATCACACGGTATAAACATCTAATTGTTATTCTTATGACAATAACAGCAATTGTTTATTTGTGTAAAAATTTCAAAGATTATATATCTGCATTCAAAACATTTCTTTTTGGCAGTGTTGTTTTTCTAACGGTTGCGGTATTACTTTCTTTGTTACAAACACCCGACTTTAAAGCCAGTCTGAAATCTATTAACAACTCTGTTATAGAAAACATGCTGTTATGTTCGTTTACTATTCCCGTATTGCTACGGAACGAAAGAAAAGAACTCATCTCAAAGTTGATATTTTCTTCATTTCTTTGCGCATTAATTCTGTGCTGCCTGGCAGAGCTTTTTTCCTACTATCAGGATTTTAAGAATGACATTAGGCCGTTTACGGATTATAGGCATCGTAGCATTTCCGACGCATTAGTCTTTCTTTTCCCCGCTCTTTTAAACTTATGGCTCATTAAATCAGCAAAATACCGTATTGCGTTTCTCATTATAGGCGCTGCGTATCTGTTTCTGTTGTTAGGGACACTTTCGCGTGGAGCATGGCTGGCAGTATTGCTTGTGGGGCTGGTCTGGACCGTAATGTACAAACAATGGAAATTACTGATTGCTGGTGGGATTGTTGCAGCAGTTATTGTTACAGCACTGTTCGCACATAAAGAGATGTCAGCAAAGTTAGCCTATAAACTGCAGCAAACCGACAGTTCCTCTCGCTACACCAACGGAACCCAGGGGAGTGCATTTGACCTCATCATGGAGAATCCGATAAAAGGCTATGGTTTTGGCAATAAAGCCTATGATGACGTTTACAATAAACGCGTCGTTGATTACCCTGCATGGATCTCCCGAGAGTCTATTGGGCCACATAATCTGGCGCTATTTGTCTGGTTTGGCACGGGTCTTCTGGGGCTAGCGGGACTGTTATTAGTGTATGCTGGTGTGATTAAAGAATGCCTGTCTAACGCATTTAGAGAGAACCGCTACTCGCCATTAAATGCCTATATCATCATCATGTTATCTTTCTTCGGCTATTTCATAGTGCGTGGGAATTTTGAGCAGATAGAGTTAGACCTTCTCGGTATTTTCGCTGGCTTCCTGTTAGCGATGAAAAATAAGAAAGCATGATCAAAAAAGGCTACGTTACGTAGCCTTTTTTTCAGTTAAACCATCCGTGAATAACCTCTTCGAACCTTTGAGTGACGCCAGTCCAACTGTAATGTTCATAAACGTAATTTTGTCCACGTTTAGCGATGTCGGACAGCTCAGCATTGTACAAAACGGCCACAATATCCTGAGCAATGGTTTCTGCTGTCATCGGCTCTTGTAGGTGATAGCCGGTGTCGTTCTCCTTAACGAACTCAACCATCCCCCCACGCGTACTCACCAGAACCGGTTTTCCGGCCCCCATCGCCTCTATCGCCACCATGCAAAATGGCTCCTGGAACTGGGAAGGAATAACAACCAGATCACCCAGCGGGTAGTATCGATGCATCTGATCGGGTGGAAGGCTGCCTGTCATAATGCACCGGTCTGCGAGACGTTCTGCAACGGCTCTGACCTCACGCTGGTAGGCTCCCCCATCAGTTTTACTGATTTCGTTATAGTCGCCGACAACAATCAGCTTCAGATTTTTATGCGTTGCAATAAGCTGTTCAAACGCCTGGAGAAGTAACAAAACACCCTTGTCCGGCACAATACGCCCGGCATAAAAGATGACTTTTTCATCAGGTAATATCGCGATTTTAGGTTCTGATATCGGCGCAGAGTCGGACTGGTAGCGTTTTAAATCAATCCCATTCGGTACAATCTCAATATCTGCTTCGGGAAGAAAAGAGTGATAGTAATTCTTCAAAAATAAACTTGGCACAATCATTTTTACATCATGCTCGATCCCTTTCGGTTCGAACGCGTTATGCATATGTAGGGCGACCTTTGCCTGCGGGGCACGTTGTCGAATTTGCCGGTACAGCTTCATACTGTTATGCACAACGATCACGCTGTGATCGGTGACAGGAAAATCGTTGGCGATCTTCAGTATCCGTTTCGAATAGGGGAGAGGGTCAAGTCGCGTCCATTTCTGAAACAGACGTTTGTATATACGGCTAAACCCCACACGGTGGATGCTACAGTTTTCATTCACCTGTGAAAAATCTGCGTATCCCTCATTCCTGATACACACAATCCGGTTCGGAATCGAGGTTCGTTGTGCAACCTCATACATCCATGTCTCTACTGCCGCTGCGCCGCGAGGAGGAATAGAGAAAATGGGCGTAACCGTAAATATAATTTTATCAACCATGTAACATCAACCCTTCATTAAATTATATTTAACCGCAGCCAGAACACCGCCAATATAGTTTTTTTGGTAAAGCAAATGTTTATATTTTTCACGGTACTCATGTTTTCGCATGGCAGTCTGATAAGGGATGGCTTTCCATGGCGATAATTCATATACCCTACGGAAAAAGAGTGCCGATGGGTAATCTGCCCAACTGTGCCACGGTTTGGTTACACCTGTATAATGGATAAAAACGGTGCGATCGCTGATAATCGATTTGTAGTGGCTGAGATCTTTAATCTCAAACTCAGATTTCAGCGAGTATATTGTGTTGTATTCTCTGGATAATATTTTCACATGATGGAGGAACATAACATTCAAAATATCCTGATCAGGGTATTTTAAATTCTTCACAAGTTCATCATCAGCAAGTAACTCGAAAAACCTTTCAGTAAGTTTTGATCGTAACCACTGCTGTAAATTGATATACATCACACCAGAGTTAAAATAATTCCCTCTAAACTCTGCATTGTTTAAACGATTCGCGCTTTTATTTTGCATCGAATCCACATCTACCACCACTGCACCATACTCATCGCTAAACTTCAGCATAGCAAGATCGTGCAAAGAGCCTTTACAGGTGATATCTGCATCAAGATATAGTAATTTATCCAGACGTTCAGAAAAATAATCAAACGAGATCAAGCGATAATAAATTGAGACTGGCCAGATGTTGGTTTTAGGCAAAGACGATAAAGGCTCGGCATCAATAATATACAGTTTAATGACGGTACCATACTGCTCAGCCAACTGTGTTAAAAGCGCAATATACTCATTGTCCAGATAGTCTGAAATGATATGAAAGGTAAAATCAATTGACTGCTGTTTATTATTTTCCAGGATTGATGCAATAGAAATTGCAGCACCAGTCTGATAATTTTTATCGATACCCCAGGAGATATTAAACGTGTCGCGGTCATCGCGAACGTCAGTACGCCTGTCCAGCACTATGATATCTTTAAACTGTGTGAGTTGTTTAAAATCCACTTTTAATTACCTTTCACCATCATTAACGTTGCGTTATCATTTAATAAAAAACGCTATGGCCAACATTGTTAGTGAGCTACCCTGTTTCGTAGCAAAACTATTATATGCCTTCATTTAATAATTTTAAGTTTGTAATAATGAAGGTAATTTAAGATGCCTTTAACATACATTTTTTGATTAAATTTGTGCTTGGCCGAGTATCTGAATTGGTTACTATTCGTTGGCTTAAGGAGGTCAACGTTATGCCAAGGTGAAGCATCTTTGGCGAGCAAAAAACTCTTCGAGATCGGATAACTCGCCCACTCATGCCAGGGTTTAGTTGGCCCAATATAATGAATAAACACTGTCTCATCATTTACCGGATTGTCTACACCCTCTTTTAATTCATAGTTAATGCTAAACCGCGTATTATATTTACCATTAATAAACCTGACTTTTCCTGCCAACAGTACGTTCAATACATCCTGATCCAGGTGCGTAATTTTCTCCACCCACTCTGGCACACGTAGCATTTCAATCGCTTTGTTGGAGATATCGTTTTCATGCCATTCATAAAGATTGATCAACAAGAAACCCGCGTTGAAATAACCTGAGGTCAGCTCCGGTGTGGTCAGCCTCAGGGCACGATTTGTCCACCACTCAACATCTCTTTCAGAAACAACAGCAGCAATTTCCTGCTCTGCAAATACATAATCGACTAACTCCTGAATACTCCCTTTACAGGCGATATCAGCATCCAGATAGAGTAGCTTGTCTATCTTATTATAAAAATAATCAGCTATTATGAAGCGGAAATACGTTGCGTAACTCCAGTTCTTCGTACTTGGTAGCGACTTAAGTTTTTCGCAGTCGATTAAATATACTTTTATACAGCTTTGATACTGCTCAGCTAAAGCTGAAAATCGTGATTTATCGTCTTCACTAAAAGAATCAGTAAAGACGTGAAATTCAAAGTTGATGGTTTTATTATTTAACAAGATCGACGAAATCGCGACGCCACATCCGAAAAGGAAGTGTTTATCGATACCAAATCCGATATTAAAACTATCTTGAGAGGATGTTTTTTTGAAGTTATATTCGTGAACTGAAAGAATAACGTCTTTGTCGCTGAGTTGAGACATATTTAACTCTTATCCATTATAGGTGAATAGACAATCCATAAACACCTGAGGCGCGTTGATAGCTTAATGTACTTCGGTCACTCTAATGAACAATTATAATGCTTTTCGGATTGTTCTTTCTCGAATTTTATTGGCTTTAACATTTGCCTGTTGAATGAGTTGACCTTCTCTGGAAAAAATATCTTTCAGCGGTTGTTCAAAATATATTGTCAGGAACCGCCAGACATCTCGCTGCGTTAAGCCGATATTCAATGAGGAAAAATATAATCCAATCAGATCTTTATCACGCCAACGGCGTGGCACGTTATTGCGGATCTGCGCCCGATGCAGATCAATAACTGAGATTTTCAAATCTTCTTTCTGGCCTGTAAAAGGTAAATGCAGCAGGAAGTGGCAAATATAACAGTCACGATGATTAATGCCCCCAGCATGCATCTTACGTACCATCGTTGCGACACGCTCAATAAGCATGCGCTTCACCTTCACGTCCGGAGGAGTGGTCGCCCAATTCGCGCAGTAGTCTTCAAGGCTTATCGTTGGGGTCAGATCTTCAGTAATGATGAATGATGTCCGGGTCAGCGGGTTTAATCCCTTCTCCCCGAACCCAACGCCATACATGGTATCGACGCCCAGGCTCTGCAGCCGATGAATGGCGTTCCACTCCCTGTCAGCGCCTAAAACGGGCATGCGCAGCGAGAGAAGGTTTTTCACGATCTCTTTCAGAGACGTTCCCCGATGCCATTTGAGGAAATAACTTTTTCCTGCCAGCTCAAAACGTAACGTACGCCGGGTCTCCAGCTCCCTGAAGACCTCGCCCTGTAACGTTTTGACTTGCTCGAAAGCATCTTTACCACGCCATAAAGTGGCTAACGGCTCTTTCAGCTTAACCATCCAAACCACCTGTTATGATATCCGCCGCTTTCTCAGGCAGACTGTACAAATCTTGGGTATCGGCATACTGCCGTGCGTTTTCCGCCCAGGCGGTTCGCAATGAGGGCTCTGTCAGCGCTTTACGTAAAATGTCGTTGAGGGCCGTCTGCCGGAAGGGTTCATCAAGCACCGCACCGCCGTTAGCATCCGCAATATAATGCGCATAACCACACACTGCCGTTGTCAGCACCGGCAATCCCGCGGTGATAGCTTCCAGCAATACAATACCCGCCGCTTCCTGATAGGCCGGGTGCAGTAAGAGATCCGCAGCAGCCATTAATTCGGCCACATCATTACGCCCGGAAAAGAAGCTTACATTTTCCCGTACTCCAAGCTTTTCGGCCAGCGCTTCAAATTTTCGCGGCTTATCCTGCCCGACAATAAAGAGAAGCGTATTAAGCCGAAGGCTTTGCGGCAATGACGCCAGCGCTTCGATAGAGCGATCAACACCTTTACGGGTAAAGTCAGAGCCCACCTGCAGCAATAAATGCTGATGCTCGCTAATGCCATTTTTCTGGCGATAGACTTCCCGGCTGTTCGGGATCTGCTGGCTGTATTTTCTGTCCGGATAAATGCCTGGCGGGAGAATACGAAAACGCTCGCTTTCAGTCTGGTAATGCTTCTGAAAATCAGCGATCTGTTTATCCGTTAGCATTAAAAGCTGGGTGGGTTGACCCTGTTCAAACGTCGCGCGTTCAAAAGCAGCATAGTGCCGATAGCGAGATGTCAGGCGGTAGAAAAAGCCTTTTTCCTGTGCCACTTTCTCGGCATAACAGACATCAGCCGCATAATAAACGTCCAGTCCGGGCATTTTATTAAAGCCGACAATACGGTCAACAGGGTGGTCGACCAGGTGCGCCTGTACCCAGGCATAATACTCCGCATTACGCCCATGATTCGTTCGGGATTTTACCGGTACACGGATTAATTCAAAAGCGTCAGGACAATCGCCTTCCCAGAGCTGGGTATAGATGCGCACATGATGGCCACGTGCGGCGATGGTCTGAGCGATACGCATAAAATCACGTTGCAAACCGCCAAACGGGAAATATTTATACAAACAAAAGGCAATGATCATAAGGAGGCATCTTCCGCTGATGGGATCACTTTATCAGGCAGCAAAGTATCAATGGCCGCTATCACATCCTCTGCAGGAATGGCTGAAAGATACATTTCGTTGCGGTCTCGCTGCTCGCGTGGTGGCATGGGCCGATAATCACCTGCCCAGAATTGGATCATCTTGTTCGACCATGGCCGCCAGAAGATATGATCCGTCGCACCGAACAAACAGACCAGCGGTGTATCAACGGCCGCGGCAATATGCCCAGGGGCAGAATCAACGCCGATAAAGAGTCGGGCATGATCAATCAATGCACCTAATTCTGGAAACGTCACGTTACCCGCCAGCGCGGTCACAGGCGCAGCTTTGCATGCGCCTGCAATAGCATTTACGCACGCCAGATCGTCAGCACCCGGCCCGGAGGTGAGTACCACCTGGTAACCACGGTTATGCAGAGCGTCAATAACTTGCGAAAACTTCTCATTATTCCAGCACTTGAATAGTTGACGAGCCGTTGGCTGAATAACGATGTAATGCTCTCCGACGCCCGCTTTATCTAATTCGTGGCGCACACGTTCCCAGCAGGCGGGGGGATAGCTCATTGTCGTGTGCTTCACCCAGGATTTCACTCCCAGTGGCACCAGTACGGACAGATTACTCTCTACCACATTATCCCCTACCAGCGGAGCCAGATGCGTAAAGCTGTTGCGCCAGAATGCAGACTGACGATGGCTGTAATCTTGCGAAATTCGGACCGATACATCTAATAACCTGACCAGCAGCGCAACCATCCACTGATCCGTCAGGTTGATAATCAGGTCGTACTGATTAGCACGTAAATCTCTGATCAAGCTGATGAAATTTGTTATTTTCTCAACCGTTTTTGCCTTTTTATTCTTTATGCCATACAGCGTATTAATGTCAGGGTTTTCAGACAAAATGGGGATCGTGTCCTGGTAAAGAAGCACATCGATTTTTGCGTCAGAATAATTCTGCTTCAACGTACTAATGACCGGGGTCGTTAATAACATATCTCCGTGAAAACGCATTTTTATGAGCAGAATTTTTCGAAATGGCTTTTCCACAAGCGACTCTTTTGTTGTGATTATCCGATAAAGGTAAGCTGAAAAAGCACGCTACCGCCCCAGGCTCAACAGCTACCTGTTTACTGATATCGCACTCATTTTTACGTGCTAGTGTACCATTTCTTTTGGCACGATCCGACACGAATAGCCCTTGAGCAAAAACGTGGTTATTACCTTTTAAATCAATAAAATGCAGTATTGAGGATGGGTTGTTGCTGGAGTGTTTTGTTACTCTCATGGATGCCTGTACGCACAGACCTGCAGAAAGTACACAAAAATGCCAAAAACGTTATCTCCTGAATCCCTTAGGCCGCACCGGGGCTATTTAATTCAAAAACGGGAAAAGTAATGGTAAAGGCCCAGCTAAATACATAGAATTCCCAGCACATCCCTAAGTCAGCGATTTACTATGCTCGAATTGCTTTACACCGCCCTTCTCTACCTTATCCAGCCACTGATTTGGATACGTTTGTGGGTGCGCGGACGTAAGGCCCCGGCCTACCGTAAACGCTGGGCTGAACGCTACGGTTTTTATCGTCGTCCTCTCAAACCTGGCGGCATCATGCTGCATTCGGTCTCCGTGGGTGAAACATTAGCAGCAATCCCTTTAGTTCGCGCTCTGCGACACCGCTATCCGGATCTCCCGATCACGGTCACGACGATGACACCCACCGGTTCAGAGCGCGTCCAGTCTGCCTTCGGTAGCGATGTTCAGCACGTCTATCTACCTTATGATTTACCGGATGCTCTCTCGCGTTTTCTGAATAAAGTTGACCCCAAATTGGTGTTAATTATGGAAACGGAGCTCTGGCCGAACCTGATTGCCGCCCTGCATAAACGCAAAATCCCTTTAGTGATTGCTAACGCACGCCTGTCTGCCCGTTCAGCCGCGGGCTACGAGAAGCTGGGTAAATTTGTCCGCAGACTGCTGCGTCGCATTACGCTGATTGCGGCGCAAAATGAAGAAGATGGGCAGCGCTTTGTAAAACTGGGCGCAAAGAACAATCAGGTTACCGTCACCGGCAGCCTCAAGTTCGATATTTCTGTGACGCCGCAGTTGGCAGCAAAAGCCGTCACCTTGCGTCGCCAGTGGGCACCGCATCGCCCGGTGTGGATTGCCACCAGTACCCATGATGGTGAAGAGAGTATTATCATCGCCGCGCATCAGTCTCTGCTGCAGCAGTTCCCTAATTTGCTGCTGATTCTGGTGCCGCGGCATCCGGAACGTTTCCCGGATGCCGCTAACCTCGTTCGCGAAGCTGGACTAAGCTATAGCACACGCTCATCGGGTGACGTGCCGTCCGCCAGTACTCAGGTTGTGATTGGCGACACCATGGGCGAATTAATGCTGTTGTACGGTATTGCCGATCTCGCCTTTGTCGGCGGTTCGTTGGTTGAGCGTGGTGGACATAATCCACTTGAGGCAGCGGCACATGCCATTCCTGTGCTGATGGGGCCGCATACCTTTAATTTCAAAGATATCTGCGCCCGTCTTGAGCAGGCGAGCGGACTGATTACGGTCACCGATGCCGCATCCCTCACCAAAGAGGTCTCCTCATTACTGACTGATGCGGATTATCGTAATTTCTACGGTCGTCACGCCGTTGAAGTGTTATATCAAAATCAGGGTGCGCTGCAGCGCCTGCTCCAACTGCTGGAACCTTATCTGCCCCCGAAAACGCATTGAGGACTGTGATGCAAAAACGCGCGATTTATCCGGGTACTTTTGATCCCATTACCAATGGTCATCTCGATATTGTCACGCGCGCAGCCTGCATGTTTGATACGGTGATCCTGGCGATCGCCTCCAGTCCCAGCAAAAAACCGATGTTTGACCTGAAAGAGCGCGTTGCGCTGGCGCAAGCCGCCACCGCCCATCTCGCCAACGTTGAAGTGGTGGGTTTTAGCGATCTGATGGCACATTTTGCTCGCGTCCAGCAGGCGAACATTCTGATCCGCGGCCTGCGTGCCGTGGCTGATTTTGAGTATGAGATGCAGCTGGCGCACATGAATCGCCATCTGATGCCCGAGCTGGAAAGCGTCTTCCTGATGCCGTCAAAAGAGTGGTCGTTTATCTCCTCTTCGCTGGTGAAAGAGGTTGCACGTCATGCGGGTGATGTGACCCATTTCCTGCCGGCAAATGTGCATCAGGCGTTGATGGATAAGCTTAAGTAGTTTCCTGCCTGCTTACCGGATAGCGCTCGCGTATCCGGCCTGCAAATCGATCACTTCTGACACTGACGGCAGTAAAACGTCGCCCGCTGCGCATGCTTAGAGGCCACAATCGGCGAACCACATACCCGGCACGGCTCCCCTTTGCGGCCATAGACCTGCAGCTCCTGTGCAAAATAGCCCGGCTTACCGTCACTTTGCAGGAAATCTTTCAGAGTGGTTCCACCCTGCTCAATCGAACGCTGTAGCACCGCTTTAATGACCTTAACCAACAACCCGTACTCATCTGCAGAGAGAGATGAGGCCAGCCGATCGGGATGGATCCCGGCGGCAAACAGGGATTCGCTGGCGTAGATATTACCGACGCCGACTACCAGCTTGTTATCCATCAGCCAGGGTTTAATCGGGGTCTTCTTCTTCGCACACATCGTTTGCAGGTAAGCGGCGTTAAAAGCGTCGCTCAACGGCTCTGGCCCCAGATGCGCCAGTACATTGTGCCCTTCCAGTTCTTTGGTCCACAGCCAGGCGCCAAAGCGCCGGGGATCGGTGTAACGCAGGACTTTGCCGTTGCTCATCACCAGGTCGACGTGGTCATGCTTCTGCGGCGGAAGCTCCTCCGGCAGAATACGCAGGCTGCCAGACATTCCCAGATGGATGATGATCCAGCCGTCCGGCAACTCCAGCAGCAGGTATTTGGCCCGGCGCTGCACGCTAAGAACCGGCTTATCGCTCAGGGTGTGGATCTCAGTGGATACCGGCCAGCGCAGGCGACCGTTGCGCACGATAGCATGCAGAATGGTCTCACCCACCAGATGCGGCTCAATACCCCGGCGGCTGGTCTCTACCTCAGGTAATTCAGGCATGTTTCCTCCCTTGAGATTCACAAATTGAGATTCGCAGAATGCAAAAAACCCCGCAATTGCGGGGTTTTTCAATACAAGGAATCTAAAATTATTTAATTTTAGCTTCTTTGTACAGTACGTGCTGGCGTACAACTGGATCAAACTTTTTCAGTTCCAGTTTTTCCGGCTTAGTACGTTTGTTCTTCGTGGTGGTGTAGAAGTGACCTGTACCAGCAGAAGAAACCAGCTTGATTTTCTCACGAATACCTTTAGCCATGATTTATTTCCTCTTTAAGTACTTAGTACTTTTCGCCACGGGCACGCAGTTCGGACAGAACTGTATCGATGCCTTTCTTATCAATAACACGCATACCTTTAGCAGATACACGCAGGGTGACAAAACGCTTCTCGCTCTCAACCCAGAAACGGTGAGAGTGCAGGTTCGGCAGGAAACGGCGTTTAGTCGCGTTCAGTGCGTGGGAACGGTTGTTACCGGTCACCGGACGCTTGCCAGTAACTTGGCAGACTCGGGACATGTCTATTCTCCAAAAATCAAATTAGCTCGAGCTTCGTATGGGGTATCGGCGCCTCGTCAGGCTTTACAGCCCGGTCATCGCGTAGTTCTAAGTGAACCATCGATTGCCAGGCCCAATTGCCAAACCCGAGATTCTCAAAGGTGGCGTAGTATACGCTGACTCGAGGATGTGCTCAAGTCCCGAACAGACAAAGATCCCGATGGATCGCGAGAAACGGCTTAAATCCATCCACGTTCGGCAAAGGAAACGTACTCTCCTCGGCCGATGACCAGATGGTCAATCACGCGAATATCCATGAATTGACAGCATTTCACGATACGTTCGGTCACGTCTCTATCGGCTTTACTCGGTTCAGCGCGCCCCGAGGGGTGATTATGCGCGAGGATCACGCCGGCAGCATTCACTTTTATCGCTTCGCGCACAATTTCGCGCGGATGTACCTCAACATGGCTCAGGGTACCAGAAAACAGCCGGGAATGTTTCAGCACCCGGTTTTGATTATCCAGGAAAATAACCATAAAAATTTCACGCTCTTCTTCCGCCAGCTGGCTGTGAACAAATTCCCGGGCGATATCCGGATTTTCCAGCGGGTTGACCTCCTGTACCCCCGAGCAGTAGTAACGGCGGGCCAGCTCCGCAATGCCTCTGAGCTGGGCGAATGTCGCAATACCGATCCCTTCGACCTGCGTGAACGCCTCCAGTTCGGCAGTCAGCAAGCCATACAGGGAACCAAAATGCTGCAGTAAATCCTTTGCAAGCGTAAAAACGTCTTTCCCCCGCGTTCCGGTGCGCAAAAACAACGCCAGCAGCTCTTCATCCGTCAGCGATGTCACACCATCGCGTAGCATTTTTTCCCGCGGTAACAGCGGGGACAATGTATCCATACCCAACCCTCCTCCATAGGCCCGCTATGCTGCCACAGAGATCGGCACCTCACGATGAGGTATTGCGCGTATTGCGTAGCGTCTCGCAAAGTGATGGGCGGACAAAATCACGATGCTTTTCGGATTGTGATAAAATGCCCGCCTATCAGGTGAACCCAACAGGAAAGAATCATGATCAGCCTGGCCGGTAAAAAAATCGTTCTCGGCGTCAGCGGCGGCATTGCAGCCTATAAAGCGCCGGATCTGGTGCGCCGTTTGCGCGAGCGCGGAGCAGAAGTGCGGGTAGCGATAACCGAGGGAGGTAAAGCCTTCATTACGCCGATGAGCCTGCAGGCCGTCTCTGGCTACCCGGTTTCAGACAGTCTACTCGACCCGGCAGCCGAGGCGGCAATGGGCCATATCGAGCTGGGCAAGTGGGCAGATTTAGTCATCCTCGCTCCGGCCACCGCCGATTTGATCGCCCGTGTTGCAGCCGGTATGGCTAACGATCTGGTGTCCACCATCTGCCTGGCGACACCGGCACCCGTCGCCGTGGTCCCGGCAATGAACCAGCAGATGTATCGTAACGCGGCAACCCAGCACAATCTTGCGACGCTGGCCTCTCGCGGGCTGCTCATTTGGGGGCCAGACAGCGGCAGCCAGGCCTGCGGCGATGTGGGCCCCGGTCGCATGCTGGATCCGCTCGCGATTGTCGATTTGGCCGCCAGCCATTTTTCGCCTGTCAACGATCTGCAACATCTCAGCATCATGATTACCGCGGGTCCGACGCGTGAGCCGTTGGATCCCGTGCGCTACATCACGAATCAAAGCTCCGGCAAGATGGGCTTTGCGATTGCCGCAGTTGCCGCACAGCGCGGTGCCAACGTCACGCTGGTGAGCGGCCCCGTTTCGCTGCCGACCCCGCCGCGGGTGCAGCGCATTGATGTTACCACCGCCCTGGAAATGGAAGCCGCTGTACAGGCACATGCGCAACAGCAGCAGATTTTTATCGGCTGCGCCGCTGTGGCCGACTACCGTGCTGCCGCCATAGCGGATGAAAAAATTAAGAAGCAAGGCGATGAAATCACGATAGCAATGGTGAAAAACCCGGATATCGTCGCTGGCGTCGCCGCGCTGAAAAACCGGCGACCTTACGTCGTTGGATTTGCCGCAGAAACAAATAATGTGGAAGAATATGCCCGGCAAAAACGTACCCGCAAAAACCTCGATTTGATTTGCGCGAACGACGTATCGCTGGCCACACAAGGATTTAACAGCGACAGCAACGCACTGCACCTATTCTGGCAGGATGGAGATAAAGTCCTACCGCTTGAGCGCAAGGAACTCCTGGGCCAACAATTACTGGACGAGATCGTTACCCGTTATGATGAAAAAAATCGACGTTAAGATTCTGGACCCGCGTGTTGGTCAGCAATTTCCGCTGCCGACCTATGCCACCTCCGGCTCTGCCGGTCTTGACCTGCGTGCCTGTCTCGACGACGCCGTAGAACTGGCGCCGGGCGCAACAACGCTGTTGCCGACCGGCCTGGCCATCCACATTGCCGACGCTTCTCTGGCGGCAGTGATCCTGCCACGCTCTGGCCTGGGCCATAAGCATGGCATCGTGCTGGGCAATCTGGTGGGGCTTATTGACTCCGACTATCAGGGTCAGTTGATGGTGTCGGTATGGAACCGTGGCCAGGACAGTTTCACGATCCAACCCGGCGAACGTGTCGCCCAGATGGTTTTTGTGCCGGTGGTACAAGCTGAATTCAATCTGGTAGAAGACTTTGACGCGACCGATCGCGGGGAAGGCGGCTTCGGCCATTCCGGGCGTAAATAAACCCGGCTAAACGCATCCCACAGCGCAATAACGCAATAACAAACCGCAAATGTCAGTTTGCGGTCGCTGTGTGGATGTCAGCCTGACAAGTGCTTATTTTCAGGGGTATTTTGTAACATGGCAGAAAAACAAACTGCGAAAAGGAATCGTCGCGAAGAAATACTTCAGTCTCTGGCTCTGATGCTTGAATCCAGCGATGGTAGTCAACGCATTACTACCGCTAAGCTGGCCGCCTCTGTTGGCGTGTCGGAAGCGGCGCTATACCGTCATTTCCCCAGTAAAACGCGTATGTTTGACAGCCTGATCGAATTTATCGAAGACAGCCTGATCACGCGTATTAACCTGATTCTGAAAGATGAGAAGGACACCACCGCGCGTTTGCGCCTGATTGTGCTGCTGATCCTCGGTTTCGGTGAGCGTAACCCGGGCCTGACCCGTATCCTGACCGGCCACGCGCTAATGTTTGAACAGGATCGACTACAGGGACGGATTAACCAGCTGTTTGAACGCATTGAAGCGCAGCTACGCCAGGTATTACGTGAAAAGAAAATGCGCGAAGGCGAAGGCTACAGCACAGATGAAACGCTGCTTGCCGGGCAGGTTCTGGCCTTCTGCGAAGGGATGCTCTCCCGCTTTGTGCGCAGCGAATTCAAATATCGCCCTACGGAAGATTTTGAGGCTCGCTGGCCATTAGTCGCGACACAGCTGCGATAACCGCCTGCCGGATGGCGGCTGCACCTCATCCGGCCAACAGGCCCGGTAAGCGCAGCGCCACCGGGCAGTTTACTCAGACGCCAAATGCTTCCCGATAGGCGCGCACCGCCGTCAGACTTTCAGCCATTTCCGGCTTCTCTTCCAGATACGCTATCAGGTCTTTCAGGGTGATAATTGAGGTCACCTTGCAGCCATAATCACGCTCCACTTCCTGGATGGCAGAGATCTCGCCGCGGCCCCGTTCCTGACGATCAAGAGAAATCAGCACGCCCGCAAGCGTCGCATCATTCGCCTGAATAATTTCCATCGATTCACGGATTGCCGTACCGGCGGTGATCACGTCGTCTACCAGCATCACACGACCCTGCAGCGCGCTGCCGACCAGGCTACCGCCCTCACCGTGCGTTTTAGCTTCTTTACGGTTAAAGCAGTACGGCACATCGCGATCGTGATGCTCTGCCAGCGCCACGGCGGTGGTGGTGGCAATCGGAATACCTTTATAGGCCGGGCCAAACAGTAAATCGAAATCAATCCCGGAATCCACCAGCGCTTCGGCATAGAAACGGCCTAACAGGGCCAGATCGCGCCCGGTATTAAACAGCCCGGCGTTAAAGAAATAGGGGCTCTTGCGCCCGGATTTCAGCGTAAATTCGCCAAACTTAAGTACCTGCTTGCTAAGCGCAAACTCAATAAACTGGCGCTGATACGGTTTCATGGATTCGCTCCTTACTTTTCTACAGACAAAAAAAAGGCGACTCATCAGTCGCCTTTAAAATCAATTTTCTAACGCCGCTTTCTGCGTCGTCACAATGGATTCGATTCCCCCTCGGGCTAACGCCAGCAAGGTAAGGAGTTCTTCATGGGTAAACGGCTCGCCTTCAGCGGTGCCCTGGACTTCAATGATGCGACCGTCTTCGGTCATCACCACGTTCATGTCGGTTTCGGCTGCGGAGTCTTCAACGTACTCCAGATCGCACAGCGCTTCGCCGTTAACGATCCCCACGGACACTGCAGCCACCATGCCTTTCAGCGGGTTCGCTTTCAGCTTACCGGCAGCAATCAGCTTGTTCAGGGCATCGGCCAGCGCCACGCAGGCACCGGTGATAGAAGCCGTGCGGGTACCGCCATCAGCCTGGATCACATCGCAGTCCAGCGTGATGGTGAATTCACCCAGCACCTTCAAATCGACAGCGGCGCGCAGCGCACGGGCGATCAGACGCTGAATTTCCATGGTACGGCCACCTTGCTTACCCTTCGCCGCTTCGCGAGCGTTACGGGTATGGGTGGAGCGTGGCAGCATGCCGTATTCGGCGGTGATCCAGCCCTGACCCTGGCCTTTCAGAAAGCGCGGTACGCCTTCTTCAATGGAGGCGGTGCACAGCACTTTGGTGTCACCAAATTCAACCAGCACGGAGCCTTCAGCGTGTTTTGTATAGTTACGGGTCAGGGTGACGGGGCGCACCTGGTTGGCGCTACGACCTGATGGACGCATGATGATATCTCCGGGCTTGAAACGAATGTGGCTGCGCATTATACGGATTAAACGTGCTTATTCCTATCCTGAGAAAGCCCCAAAAGCTATAATCCCCCCATCTCTCCTTTAAAAACGGGAATCTCTATGATCCGCAGTATGACCGCCTACGCCCGGCGTGAAATCAAGGGTAGCTGGGGTAGCGCTACCTGGGAATTGCGCTCGGTAAACCAGCGCTATCTTGAAACCTATTTCCGTATGCCGGAGCAGTTTCGCAGTCTTGAGCCGGTCGTGCGTGAGCGCATCCGTGCCCGTCTGACGCGCGGAAAGGTCGAATGTAATCTGCGTTTCGAACCTGACGCGAGCGCACAAGGGGAGCTGATCCTCAATGAAAAACTGGCTAAGCAGCTGGTGAACGCCGCCAACTGGGTCAAAATGCAGAGCGATGAAGGCGAAATCAACCCGGTTGATATTCTGCGTTGGCCTGGCGTAATGGCAGCAGGAGAGCAGGATCTGGATGCGATTACCGCAGAAATCCTCGGTGCACTTGATGGCGCGCTGGATGATTTCATCGCCGCCCGCGAAACCGAAGGTCAGGCGTTAAAAGTGCTGATCGAGCAACGACTGGAAGGCGTGAGCGGCGAAGTAGTTAAGGTCCGTTCCCATATGCCAGAAATTCTGCAATGGCAGCGTGAGCGTCTGGTCGCCAAACTGGAAGATGCCGAAGTTCAGCTGGAAAATAACCGCCTTGAGCAGGAGCTGGTGCTGATGGCCCAGCGTATTGACGTTTCCGAAGAGCTGGATCGTCTGGAAGCTCACATCAAAGAGACCTACAATATTCTTAAGAAAAAAGAAGCAGTTGGTCGCCGTCTCGACTTTATGATGCAGGAGTTCAACCGTGAATCGAACACCCTGGCATCGAAGTCGATTAATGCTGACGTGACCAAATCAGCTATCGAGTTGAAAGTGCTGATTGAGCAAATGCGCGAACAGATTCAGAACATCGAATAAGTAGTGGCGCTCAGTTTTGTTGATGATGGCTCCATTAAGGGGCCATTTCTGTTTGCGCACCGCAAAAAAATCTAATGTGAAAATTTGTCAAAAACCGCAGAAACCTACTCATAAAGCCAACCCTCCATTAGTTAACCTAAGGCATCATCGCTCGCACAAGAAAATCTAAATCGTGAGCCAGAGCACAAAACGCTACTCTTTCGCCCTCAACTCTGGGGGGGTAACATGCTGCTGCACATTTTGTATCTGATCGGTATCACCGCTGAAGCGATGACGGGTGCCCTGGCAGCAGGGCGACGTCGGATGGATACCTTCGGTGTGATTATTATCGCCACGGCAACCGCGCTGGGCGGCGGTTCGGTCCGCGATATCCTGCTGGGCCACTACCCGCTCGGCTGGGTGCAGCATCCTGAATACGTGATTATTGTTGCCGTCGCAGCCGTACTGACCACCATCGCCGCACCGGTTATGCCCCACCTGCGACGTCTGTTCCTCGTGCTGGATGCCCTTGGCCTGATCGTCTTCTCGATTATTGGCGCCCAGGTTGCGCTGGATATGGGCGAAGGCCCGGTCATCGCCACCATTGCTGCGGTGATCACCGGCGTGTTCGGCGGCGTACTGCGGGATATGTTCTGTAAACGCATCCCGCTGGTCTTTCAGAAAGAACTCTACGCGGGTGTGTCTTTTGCTGCCGCCGTACTGTATGTCGCCCTGCAACACTACGTGAGCAACCACGATGTGGTGATCATCTCCACGCTGCTGTTTGGCTTCACCGCCCGCATGCTGGCGCTGCGTTTAAAACTGGGGCTCCCGGTTTTTCATTACCGGCACGACAGCCATTAATGCGCTAAAACCCCGGGACGTCCTGCTCACCCAGCCATACCGTCAGGGCGTTAACCATGGGGTGGTGCGTAAATTCCACCAGCCTGCGCGCCCTTTTTGCACCGACGCCAGGCACCTGCTGCCATCGTCGCACGTCCCTGCTCTGTATCTGCGCCCAGCTTCTGTCGCTCAGGGCACGCATAGCCGCCCGCGGGAGCGGGATCCCAAGCGCATCCAGCCAGCGGGGAAAAGGCTGACGACGTACCAGGTTAAATTGATGCCATAGCTGCTGGCCCCGCTGTGACGTTAATCCTGGTGTCTGCTGCAACTGAGCCTCAGTCAGCGCAAGCCAGGAAAAGAGATGCTCAAAATGATGCCCCTGATCCAGCGCCTGCCAGCCCGCCTCGCCCAGTCCGGTGATATCCAAAACTGCAGCTGAACTGAGCCACTTCAGCCGGGCCATAAACTGCTCACGGCATTCCGGTGTCGCATAGAAACAGGTGAGCGGCGTAAAGCGTGAGGCCGGCGGCTCGGGCTTATGCCGTTCACTCGTCCGCCAGACAACCTTATCCACGCGCGGGATCCCCTGTCCGGCCAGGCTTATCAGGATCTGATCGCCCGGGGCGATATCCAGCGCCTGCCAGTGCCCCACCGACCCCAGATTCACGCGCTGCACTCGTTTATCATCGAGTTGTACCGGCTCGAGTGCGGCAACCACGGCGATCCTGCCGGTACGTCCCACGGCAAAGTTAATGGCCCTGACCTCTGCGACCTGAGCAACGGGAGCGTATTTCCACGCCACCACCCAACTGCCCTCGCCGGGCAGCCAACGTTCACCTGCGGGCTCCTGTGCCGAACGGATCACAATACCATCGGTGACAAAGGGCAGGGGCGATGTCAGCCAGCGATTACGCAGTTTTTCCACCTCATCCAGCGAGTTGATTTGCTGCGTCCACTGCTCAGTAAGAGTGAAACCCGCATGGGTCAACGCCTGCAGACGTTCAGACATCGACGCTGGGCCATTCGGCCATGCCCAGATAAAGATGCCGATATTGTCCAGGCTCTGGCTATCACCCTGCCGCATCATCGCCCCGGCTACTTTTGCCCGGGCATTCATCCCACCCATCTCCTTCTGAATGTGGTTATCGCGGTGTAGAAACAGCTCGCCCTGTAGCACGCTGTTGGCAAGCGCTCCCGTCAACTGCGCGGGCATAGACGGTATGCGCTTCACTTTCGCGGTCCAGTCTTCGCCTTTCAGGCCGTTGCCCCGGCTGGTCGCCTGCACCAGCTTTCCCTCGCGGTAAACCAGCGTCACCGCCACGCCGTCCACCTTCGGCTGTACCCACAGATCGCGGCGCGATTGCATCCACTGCCGAAGCCCGGCTTTATCCGCCACCTTCTGCACCCCGGTATGGCTGACCGGGTGCCTGACCGACCCGGTTGCCGGCGCCAGCGATTCAGCAACTTGTTCGGCGCCAAAGCAGCGCTGCCACTGTTTCAGCCGGGCAGCCAGCTGATCGTACACCTCATCATTGACCTCACTTACGCCCTCTTTCCAGTACGCCGTATTCCAGCGGGTAATTTGACCCTGCAGGCGAGCGATCTCCTGCTCTGCTTTTGCGGGCGACCACACGGGGCATACCGCCAGCCCGTAGCCGCTCCAGATGATCATCACAACGCTTAACGCTCTCCACATTGTCACTCCTCCCTGTTTTGCAACGGGTATAACGCAGCACAGCGCCGCAGGCGACAGGCAGAAGCAAAGGTTGCGAGGGGATATCCGCACTTTGTTTCTGTTGCAGCAACTGGCGGAGAAAAGTGGAAAAAGGTGAGCAAAAATCAACGATGAAGAGGAAAAAGTGTGACAAAGGCTACGTCACGAAGCGGCGACGTGTATAATAAGCCCGTATGTAGGACTTCAACGCTATCAACATACAAAGACTCTCATGGCTCAAGGCACGCTTTATATTGTTTCTGCCCCTAGTGGCGCGGGTAAATCCAGCCTGATTCAGGCGCTGTTAAAAACCCAACCGTTGTACGATACGCAGGTTTCTGTTTCTCACACCACGCGGGCACCGCGTCCGGGTGAAGTGCACGGTGAACACTATTTCTTTGTCGATCACGCTGAATTTAAAACGATGATTGGCCGGGATGCGTTTCTTGAACACGCAGAAGTCTTCGGTAACTACTACGGAACCTCGCGTGAAACCATTGAGCAGGTCCTGGCAACGGGCGTAAACGTATTTCTGGATATCGACTGGCAGGGCGCGCAGCAAATTCGCAAGAAAATGCCGCAGGCTCGCAGCATCTTTATCTTACCGCCGTCGAAAGATGAGCTGGACCGTCGTCTGCGTGGTCGCGGCCAGGACAGCGAAGACGTTATCGCAAAACGTATGGCCCAGGCAGTTGCGGAAATGAGCCATTACGCCGAATATGATTATCTGATTGTGAATGATGATTTCGATACCGCCCTGGGCGATTTGAAAACCGTTATTCGCGCCGAACGCCTGCGCATGAGCCGCCAGAAGCAGCGACATGACGCATTAATCACCAAACTGTTGGCAGACTGAACCCACATTCAGTATCATGCCCAGTCATTTCTTCATCTGTGGAGCATTTTAAGTATGGCACGCGTAACTGTTCAGGACGCTGTAGAGAAAATTGGTAACCGTTTTGACCTGGTGCTGGTCGCCGCGCGTCGCGCTCGTCAGATGCAGTCAGGCGGCAAAGATCCGCTGGTACCGGAAGAAAACGATAAAACCACCGTTATCGCGCTGCGCGAAATCGAAGAAGGTCTGATCAACAACCAGATCCTCGACGTACGTGAGCGCCAGGAGCAGCAAGAGCAGGAAGCCGCAGAACTGCAGGCCGTTACCGCCATTGCTGAAGGTCGTCGTTAATTAAACCTGCGGGTCGCCCTTGTATCTGTTTGAAAGCCTGAATCAACTGATTCAAAACTACCTGCCGGTAGACCAGATTAAGCGTCTCCAGCAGGCGTATCTCGTTGCACGTGACGCTCACGAGGGCCAGACACGTTCAAGCGGTGAACCCTATATCACGCACCCGGTAGCGGTGGCCTGTATTCTGGCCGAGATGAAACTCGACTATGAAACGTTGATGGCTGCCCTGCTGCATGACGTGATTGAAGATACCCCCGCCACCTACCAGGATATGGAACAGCTGTTTGGCAAAAGCGTTGCCGAGCTGGTGGAAGGGGTGTCTAAGCTTGATAAGCTGAATTTCCGCGACAAGAAAGAGGCGCAGGCCGAAAACTTTCGCAAGATGATCATGGCGATGGTGCAGGATATCCGCGTCATTCTGATCAAACTCGCCGACCGCACCCACAACATGCGCACGCTGGGCTCATTGCGCCCGGATAAACGTCGTCGCATTGCCCGTGAAACCCTCGAAATTTACAGCCCGCTGGCGCACCGTTTAGGTATTCATCACATCAAAACCGAACTCGAAGAGCTGGGTTTTGAAGCGCTGTATCCAAACCGCTTCCGGGTGATCAAAGAGGTGGTGAAAGCCGCACGTGGCAACCGTAAAGAGATGATTCAGAAGATCCTCTCTGAAATTGAAGGGCGTTTACAGGAAGCCGGCATCCCCTGTCGCGTCAGCGGTCGCGAAAAGCATCTGTACTCTATCTACTGCAAAATGGTGCTCAAAGAGCAGCGTTTTCACTCGATCATGGATATCTACGCGTTTCGCGTGATCGTCCATGATTCTGACACGTGCTATCGCGTACTCGGTCAGATGCACAGCCTGTACAAACCACGTCCTGGGCGGGTGAAAGACTATATTGCCATTCCAAAAGCGAACGGATATCAGTCTCTGCACACCTCGATGATTGGTCCGCACGGCGTGCCGGTTGAAGTACAGATTCGTACCGAAGACATGGACCAGATGGCGGAGATGGGTGTTGCCGCGCACTGGGCCTACAAAGAGCATGGCGGTGAAAGCAGCACTACCGCGCAAATCCGCGCCCAGCGCTGGATGCAAAGCCTGCTGGAGCTGCAACAAAGCGCCGGCAGCTCGTTTGAATTTATCGAGAGCGTTAAATCCGATCTCTTCCCGGATGAGATTTACGTTTTCACGCCAGAAGGGCGCATTGTCGAGCTGCCTGCAGGCGCTACCCCGGTCGATTTTGCGTACGCCGTGCATACCGATATCGGCCATGCCTGCGTCGGTGCGCGCGTCGACCGCCAGCCGTATCCCCTGTCACAGCCGCTGACCAGCGGCCAGACGGTCGAAATCATTACCGCTCCGGGTGCTCGCCCGAACGCGGCGTGGCTGAACTTTGTCGTGAGCTCGAAAGCCCGCGCTAAAATCCGCCAGTTGCTGAAAAACCTTAAACGCGATGATTCCGTGAGCCTGGGTCGTCGTCTGCTCAATCACGCGCTGGGCGGTAGCCGCAAGCTGGCTGAGATCCCGCAAGAGAACGTTCAGCGTGAAATCGAGCGCATGAAGCTCGCCTCGCTTGACGATCTGCTGGCCGAAATCGGCCTTGGCAATGCGATGAGCGTGGTAGTGGCGAAGAACCTGCAACAGGGTGAAACGTCGGTACCGCAGCCATCTTCAGGCAGCGGACATCTGCCGATCAAAGGCGCCGACGGGGTGTTAATTACCTTCGCCAAGTGCTGCCGACCGATCCCTGGCGACCCGATTATCGCTCACGTCAGTCCCGGTAAAGGGCTGGTTATCCATCATGAATCCTGTCGTAACATCCGTGGCTACCAGAAAGAGCCTGAGAAGTTTATGGCGGTGGAGTGGGATAAAGAGACCGAGCAGGAATTTATCACCGAGATCAAGGTGGATATGTTCAACCACCAGGGCGCACTGGCGAACCTGACGGCGGCAATCAACACGGCCTCTTCCAATATTCATAGCCTGAATACCGAAGAGAAAGATGGCCGTGTCTACAGCGCCTTTATTCGTCTGAGCGCGCGCGACCGTGTGCATCTGGCGAATATCATGCGCAAAATCCGCGTGATGGCTGACGTTATTAAAGTCACCCGTAACCGAAACTAGTCTTATGAATGCACAGCGTTATGCACGTATCTGTGAGATGCTCGCCAGGCGTCAGCCTGACCTGACAGTTTGCATGGAGCAGGTCCATAAACCGCATAACGTCTCTGCCATCGTCCGTACCGCCGATGCCATCGGCGTACATGAAGTCCACGCCGTCTGGCCGGAAGGTCGGATCCGCACCATGGCCTCATCTGCCGCAGGCAGTAACAGCTGGGTGCAGGTTCACACTCACCCCACCATCAGCGACGCCGTCTCGCACCTGAAAGGGCGTGGGATGCAGGTGCTGGCAACCCACCTTTCCGATAACGCTGTCGACTTCCGTGAGGTTGATTACACCCGCCCGACCTGCATTCTGATGGGTCAGGAGAAAACCGGGATCACCCAGGAAGCACTAGACCTCGCGGATCAGGACATTATCATTCCGATGACCGGTATGGTGCAGTCGCTGAACGTCTCCGTCGCTTCGGCGCTCATTCTGTACGAAGCCCAGCGTCAGCGGCAAAATGCCGGGATGTACAAGCGCGAGAACAGCATGCTGCCGCAAGATGAACAGCAGCGTCTGCTGTTTGAAGGCGGTTATCCGGTGCTGGCCCGCGTGGCAAAGCAGAAAAACTTACCTTACCCCCACGTGAACATGCAGGGCGAAATTGAAGCCGATGCCACGTGGTGGGCCACCATGCAGTCGGCGAAGTAGATCATGCAAGGCCGCCTGCTGGATGCTGTACCGCTAAACTCGCTGACCGGCGTGGGGGCGGCGCAGAGCAGCAAACTGGCAAAAATAGGTCTGCACACCGTGCAGGATCTCCTCCTGCACCTCCCCCTGCGCTATGAAGACCGCACCCATCTTTATCAGATTGGCGAGCTGCTGCCCGGAATTTACGTCACGGTAGAAGGCGAAGTCCTGAACTGTAATGTCACCTTCGGCGGCCGCCGGATGATGACCTGTCAGATCAGCGATGGCACCGGCATTCTGACGATGCGCTTTTTTAACTTCAGCGCGGCGATGAAAAACAGCCTCGCCACCGGACGACGCGTGCTGGCCTATGGCGAAGCCAAACGCGGGAAGTACGGTGCAGAGATGATCCACCCGGAATACCGCGTGCAGGGCGATCTCAGCACTCCGGAATTACAGGAAACCCTGACCCCGGTCTACCCGACCACCGAAGGTATTAAGCAGGCGACGCTGCGCAAGCTGACCGACCAGGCGCTTGAGCTGCTTGATACCTGCGCCATCACCGAACTGCTGCCGCCCGAGCTGGCGCAGGGAATGATGAGTCTGCCGGAAGCGATGCGCACCCTGCATCGCCCGCCGCCGACGCTGCAATTAAGCGATCTGGAGAGCGGACAACATCCTGCCCAGCGACGATTAATTCTGGAAGAGCTGCTGGCGCATAACCTGAGCATGCTGGCGCTACGTGCCGGTGCCCAGCGTTTTCACGCCCTGCCGCTTGCCACCCACGACGATTTAAAAGATAAGCTGCTGGCCTCGCTGCCGTTCAAACCGACCGGCGCACAGGCCCGCGTGACCGCCGAGATCGAGCGCGATATGGCGCTGGATGTACCGATGATGCGCCTGGTGCAGGGCGACGTGGGATCCGGTAAAACGCTGGTCGCCGCGCTGGCTGCGTTACGCGCTATTGCGCACGGCAAGCAGGTGGCGCTGATGGCGCCGACCGAGCTGCTGGCCGAGCAGCACGCCACGAACTTCCGCAACTGGTTTGCGCCGCTGGGCATTGAAGTGGGCTGGCTGGCCGGGAAGCAAAAAGGCAAAGCGCGACAGGCCCAGCAGGACGCGATTGCCAGCGGTCAGGTGCAGATGATTGTCGGCACCCACGCTATCTTCCAGGAACAGGTGCAGTTTAACGGCCTGGCGCTGGTGATCATTGATGAACAGCACCGCTTTGGTGTGCATCAGCGCCTGGCGCTGTGGGAAAAAGGGCTCCAGCAAGGATTCCATCCCCATCAGCTGATCATGACCGCGACGCCGATCCCGCGCACGCTGGCGATGACGGCTTATGCCGACCTCGACACCTCGACCATTGACGAGCTGCCGCCAGGGCGTACGCCGGTGACCACAGTCGCCATCCCGGATACCCGTCGCAACGATATTATCGATCGCGTGCGCAACGCCTGTACTCAGGAAGGCCGTCAGGCTTACTGGGTGTGCACCTTGATTGAAGAGTCCGATCTGCTGGAAGCGCAGGCGGCAGAAGCCACCTGGGAAGAGTTAAAGCTGGCCCTCCCGGAGCTGAATGTCGGACTGGTGCACGGCCGCATGAAGCCAGCAGACAAGCAAGCGGTGATGCAGGCCTTCAAACAGGGTGAGCTGCATCTGCTGATTGCCACTACGGTAATTGAAGTGGGTGTGGATGTGCCCAACGCCAGCCTGATGATTATCGAAAACCCGGAGCGTCTGGGCCTGGCGCAGCTTCATCAGCTGCGTGGCCGCGTGGGCCGCGGCGCGGTAGCCTCGCACTGCGTGCTGCTTTACAAAGCCCCGCTGTCAAAAACCGCCCAGAAGCGTCTGCAGGTGTTACGTGACAGCAACGACGGCTTTGTCATTGCGCAACAGGATCTGGAGATCCGCGGTCCCGGTGAATTACTGGGTACCCGCCAGACAGGGAATGCAGAGTTTAAAGTGGCCGATTTGCTGCGCGATCAGGCCATGATCCCCGAAGTTCAGCGTCTGGCACGTCATATCCATGAGCGCTATCCCGACCAGGCGGCAGCTTTAATTGACCGCTGGATGCCCGAGACCGAGCGTTATTCGAACGCCTGATAAGCCAGATAGCATCAGCCTCTTCCGCACCGTTAAAGAAAAGACGCATAACGAGCAGGGAATTATCCATGAATTTACATGGCAATCGTTTGCTTTTCTCATCCACTCGGCTAAAATGCCCGCTTTTCCTCGTGGGGATCGCCGCAGATGTCCGTTAACGCCTTAGAACAGCAAGATGCGCAACCGATTGCGCAGCCGCATAACAGTGAACTGATTTACCGTCTTGAAGACCGTCCGCCGCTGGCGCAGACCTTGTTTGCCGCCTGTCAGCATCTGCTGGCGATGTTCGTGGCGGTGATCACCCCCGCCCTGCTGATCTGCCAGGCGCTCGGCTTACCGGCGCAGGACACCCAGCACATCATCAGCATGTCGCTGTTTGCCTCGGGCGTGGCCTCCATCATTCAGATTAAAGCCTGGGGTCCTGTGGGATCCGGTCTGCTGTCGATTCAGGGCACCAGCTTTAACTTTGTCGCCCCGTTGATCATGGGCGGTACCGCGCTGAAAACCGGCGGCGCCGATGTGCCGACGATGATGGCCGCGCTGTTCGGCACCCTGATGCTGGCGAGCTGCACCGAGATGGTCATCTCCCGCGTCCTGCACCTGGCGCGTCGGATTATTACCCCGCTGGTCTCCGGCGTGGTGGTGATGATTATCGGCCTGTCGCTGATTCAGGTGGGCTTGACCTCCATCGGGGGCGGTTACGCTGCGATGGCCGACCACACCTTCGGCGCCCCGAAAAACCTGCTGCTGGCGGGCGTGGTGCTGGCGATCATTATTCTGCTTAACCGTCAGCGTAACCCGTACCTGCGCGTCGCCTCGCTGGTGATCGCCATGGCCGCTGGCTACCTGGCCGCCTGGGCAATGGACATGCTGCCGCAGTCCAGTGCACCGACCGACAGCCCGCTGATCATGGTGCCAACGCCGCTGTATTACGGCCTGGGCATTGACTGGAATCTACTTCTGCCGCTGATGCTGGTGTTTATGATCACCTCTCTGGAAACCATCGGCGACATCACCGCCACTTCCGATGTCTCTGAGCAGCCGGTCTCTGGCCCGCTATATATGAAGCGCCTGAAGGGCGGCGTGCTGGCGAACGGCCTGAACTCGTTTGTCTCCGGCGTGTTTAATACCTTCCCGAACTCCTGCTTCGGTCAGAACAACGGCGTGATCCAGCTGACCGGCGTTGCCAGCCGCTACGTGGGCTTTGTGGTGGCGCTGATGCTGATTGTGCTGGGCCTGTTCCCGGCAGTGAGCGGCTTCGTGCAGCACATTCCTGAGCCGGTGCTCGGCGGCGCAACCCTGGTGATGTTTGGTACTATCGCGGCATCCGGTGTGCGCATCGTCTCCCGCGAGCCACTGAACCGCCGCGCGATCATGATTATCGCCCTGTCGCTGGCCGTGGGTCTGGGCGTGTCGCAGCAGCCGCTGATCCTGCAGTTTGCCCCGGACTGGGTGAAAAACCTGCTCTCTTCCGGCATCGCAGCAGGTGGCATTACCGCTATCGTCCTGAACCTGATCTTCCCGCCAGAAAAGAACTAACCCTACCTGTACGGCAGCAGATCGTTGCTGCCGTACACGGAATTACACTATTCCTGCCTTGAGCATTGCGTATAAATCGTGCATAACTCCTTTATGTGCGTTTTACGTGATGGAAGACCATGAAATTTATTGGAAAGCTACTCATCGGTATTCTGGTTGTTCTGCTGGTTGCGATCCTCGCGCTCTATCTCCTTGTCCAGACGCGCTGGGGCTCGGCCCAGGTCAGCCGTTGGATCACGGAAAACACCGATTACGAGCTCAGTTTCGACCAGATGGATCACCGCTTCTCGTCCCCCAGCCACCTGGTGCTGAAAAACGTCACCTTCGGTCGCGACGGTAAACCGGCGACGCTGGTCGCAAAAATGGTGGATATTGGCGTGAGCAGCCGCCAGCTGACCGACCCGCTGCACATGGATACCATCACCCTGTTTGACGGCACGCTGAACCTCTCGCCGCAAACTGCCCCTCTCCCCCTGCAGGCCGATCGCCTGCTGCTGAACAACATGGCGTTTAACAGCCCCAATACCGAGTGGGATCTGAGCGCGCAGAAGGTGACCGGCGGCGTCAGCCCGTGGCAGCCCGAAGCGGGCAATGTGCTGGGGAAAAAAGCCAACATCCAGATGAGCGCCGGGTCGCTGACGTTAAACGGCGTGCCCGCCAGCAATGTGCTGATCCAGGGCGAACTTAACGGTAAAGAGGTGGTGCTGAGCACCGTTGGTGCGGACATGGCGCTGGGCTCCCTGACCGGCACCGCGCGGCGCGACGCCAACGGCGGCTGGAAAGTGGACAACATGCGCCTGAACGAGATTCGCCTGCAGAGCGATAAATCGCTGGCCGACTTTTTTGCCCCCATCACCACCCTGCCGTCGCTGCAGATTGGCCGCCTGGACGTGACCGACGCCCGCCTGCAGGGGCCGGACTGGGCCGTCACCGATCTCGATTTAAGCCTGCGCAACCTGACCCTGAGTAAGGGCGACTGGCAGAGCGAGGACGGTCGTCTGTCGATGAATGCCAGCGAATTTATCTACGGTTCCGTGCATCTGTTCGACCCGATCCTGAATGCGGAATTCTCCCCGCAGGGGATGGCCCTGCGCCAGTTCACCTCACGCTGGGAAGGCGGGATGGTGCGCACCTCCGGCAACTGGTTGCGCAGCGGCAAGGCACTGGTGCTGGATGATGTCGCTATCGCCGGGCTGGAATACACCTTGCCGCCAAACTGGAAAGCGCAGTGGATGGAAACGTTGCCGACGTGGCTGAACAGCGTCACGCTGCGCAAATTCGGCCTGAGTCGCAACCTGGTGATCGACGTGGATCCGATCTTCCCGTGGCAGATCACCGCTCTCGACGGTTACGGCACTAATCTGCAGCTGGCGAAAGATCGCCAGTGGGGCGTCTGGGGCGGCACCGCCACCCTGAACGGGGCAGCCGCCACCTTTAACCGCGTGGACGTGCGCCGTCCATCGATAGCGCTGACGGCAAATGCCTCGACGGTGGCGATCGGCGAGCTGAGCGCCTTTACTGAAAAAGGCATTCTGGAAGCCAGGGCCAGCATTTCGCAGCAGCCTGCGCGTCAGGCGACCATCAGCCTGACCGGGCGCGGCGTACCGCTGAACATCGTGCAGCAGTGGGGCTGGCCGGCGCTGCCGGTGACGGGCGATGGCAATATTCAGCTCACCGCCAGCGGCAACGTGCAGGCGAACGCGCCGCTAAAACCGACGGTCAATGGCAGGCTGAATGCGGTAAACATGGATAAACAGCAGGTGACGCAGACGATGACGGGCGGGCAGGTCAGTACGGTTGCGGAGCCGGTTGTTACACACTCACCCCAGCCCTCTCCCTGAAGGGCTGAGGGAGCAAACCAGTACTCACTATTCCCTCTCCCCGATGGGGAGAGGGAATAGTGAGGGGACTCAGAGGTGAATCACCACCTCATTCCCTTCAGCTTTCACCACCACGCCCCACTCGCTACCCACGTGTGACGCACCTTTAACGCCGCTAATCTGCCGTACATTACGTAAACAGACGGACCAGCCCCGCGCCTCGCCGCTCCCCTTCAGGGTCAGGGTGTTGCCCGTGCGCGTTGCGGTCAGGGCAAACGCCACGGCACCGTTCAACTCAGGCACTTCACTTACCGCTGTCGCGCCATCGTCGAGGTTAAACAGCTGGAAGGCTGTCCCCTTGTTCCAGGCGTAGTCCGGCTTCTGGTCATTGTTGCCCAGCGCCAGCAGGGTGTTGTCGCGCACGTACACCGGCAGGCTCTGGAAGTCGTGCTGCTGTTTATGCCAGCGGCTGCCCGGGATTTGATCGTTATGCCACAGGTGCGTCCAGCGCCCTTCCGGCAGATAAAACTGCACGTCACCCGCCTCGCTGAACACCGGCGCAACCAGCACCGAATCACCGAGCATGTACTGGCGGTCGAGATAGTCGCACGCCGGATCGTCCGGGAACTCGAGCATCATCGCCCGCAGCATCGGGGTGCCGTGCTCCCGGGCCAGCGCCGCCTGACGATACAGGTACGGCATCATCCGGCATTTAAGCTGCGTGAAGTGGCGCACCACGTCGCAGGACTCGTCGTCGTACGCCCAGGGTACCCGGTAGGATTTGCTCCCGTGCAGGCGGCTGTGGCTGGAGAGCAGCCCGAACGCGCACCAGCGTTTATAGACATCTGCCGGAGCGGTATTTTCGAACCCGCCGATATCGTGGCTCCAGAAACCAAACCCGGAGAGCCCAATCGACAGCCCGCCGCGCAGGCTTTCGGCCATCGATTCGTAGTTGGCGTAACAGTCGCCACCCCAGTGCACCGGAAACTGTTGCGCCCCCACCGAGGCCGAACGGGCAAACAGCACCGCCTCTTCCTCGCCGACAGTCTCTTTCAGCACGTTCCACACCAGCTCGTTATAGATGTAGGCATAGTGGTTGTGCATTTTCTGCGGATCGCTGCCGTCATGCCACACCACGTCCGTCGGGATGCGCTCGCCGAAGTCGGTTTTGAAGCAATCGACGCCGATATCCACCAACCCTTTCAGCTTGTCGGCATACCATGCACAGGCTTCCGGATTGGTGAAGTCGTAGATCGCCAGCCCGGGCTGCCATTTATCCCACTGCCACAGCGAGCCGTCCGGACGTTTCAGCAGATAGCCCTTCTCTTTTAGCTCTTTGAAAATCGGGGATTTCTGCCCGATGTACGGATTGATCCACACGCAGACCTTCAGCCCTTTCGATTTAAGGCGGCGGATCATCCCTTCCGGATCCGGGAAGGTCACCGGGTCCCATTCAAAATCGCACCACTGGAAGGCCTTCATCCAGAAGCAGTCGAAGTGGAAGACGTGCAGCGGCAGGTCGCGCTCGGCCATGCCGTCGATAAAGCTGTTGACCGTCGCTTCATCGTAATTGGTGGTAAACGAGGTGGTAAGCCACAGGCCGAATGACCACGCCGGTGGCAGCGCCGGACGCCCGGTAAATTGCGTATAGCGGTTGAGCACCTCTTTCGGCGTTGGGCCGTCGATGACGAAATATTCCAGATACTCGCCTTCGACGCTGAACTGCACCTTGGAGACTTTCTCGGAGCCGATTTCGAACGAGACGTTTTCCGGGTGGTTCACCAGCACGCCGTAGCCGCGGTTGGTGAGGTAGAACGGGATATTTTTGTAGGACTGTTCGGTGCTGGTGCCGCCGTCGCGGTTCCAGGTTTCGACCGTCTGACCGTTGCGCACCAGGGCGGTAAAGCGCTCGCCCAGGCCATAGACCGTTTCGCCCACGCCCAGATCCAGCCGCTCGAACATATAGTTACGATCGCTGTTGCCGTCCTGCACGTAGCCGTTGTTTTTCAGCTGGCTGCCGGAGATGCGCTGGCCATCCCTGAGAAAATCCAGCGCCCAGAACTCGCCCTTAGCAACGCGAACGCTGACGTTGCCGCTTTTCAGTTCGGCAAATTCGGCGTTGTTTTCAATCTGCACCTTCACATCTTTCAGGACGTTGAGCGGATAGTGCGGGCCGTTATCCACTGCGCCCTGGAAGTGCTCGATGCGCACACCGACAATCCCTTCCTGCGGCGCAAACAGGCGCACCGTGAACATTAAGGTGTCCAGCTGCCCGGCGCGCTCGCGCACGTCGCGCGGCGCCACATACACCACCAGGTCGTTACCCTGCTGTTCCACCTCGAATACCTGAACCGGCGAAATCACATTCATACCCGGTTGAATAAGCCAGTTTCCATCACTGATTTTCATGCTTTCGTCCTCTTAGTTCTGTAATTCTTTGCTGACCGGCAGCGTGTTGAAGTCCTGCTGATTTCGGCGTGCGCCCTGTGCCAGATCGTCCATGATTTTGAGCAGGAACGGCGTTTTCAGGCTGTAGAAGCGTTTGGCGATAATCGCGCTCAGCAGGTAGCACGCGGCCGGAACCAGCGTAAACAGGGCAATGATGATGCTGATGGTGGCGCTGTTCTGGGTTTTGGCTGCGGCATCGTACCCGCCGCCTGCCAGCATCCAGCCAATGAGTGCCCCGCCGATCGCCAGGCCCAGCTTGAGCACGAACAGCGTCCCCGCGAAGCTGATGCCAGTCAGGCGTTTGCCGTTGGTCCATTCGCCGTAGTCGACGGTATCGGACATCATCACCCACTGGATCGGCGTCACCAGCTGGTGCAGGACGCCAATCACGAAGATAAAGCCGAACATGGTGATGCTGGCCTGCATCGGGACGAAGAACATCGCCACGCTCGCCACCGCCAGCAGGGCGTTGGTCCACCAGAAGACGCTGACTTTGCACTTCCAGTCGGTGAGCGGCTTGGCCAGCGCCGAGCCAATCAGGTTGCCGACGCAGTAGGTGGTGAGGAAGGCGACGAACAGCTCCGGCGAGCCGAGGATCCAGGTGACGTAATACATCATCGCGCCGCCGCGCACGCAGACCGCGAGGATATTGAGAATGGTGAGCAGCCCGACGATGCGCCACTGGTCGTTTTGCCAGATATCGCGCAGATCTTCGCGCATGCCCGCCGTGCTCGGCGGCACCTGGATGCGCTCTTTGGTGGTGAAGAAGCAGAACGCCAGCATCAGGAACGCCACCACCGACAGCACCGCGATGCCGCCCTGGAAGCCAAACGCTTTATCGTCGCCGCCAATCAGATTCACCAGCGGCATCATCAGCACCGTCGAGAGCATGCCGCCCGCGGTCGCCAGCACAAAGCGCCAGGATTGCAGGGAGATGCGCTGCGTCGGGTCGTTGGTGATCACCCCGCCCAGCGCGCAGTACGGGATATTGACCACGGTATACAGCAGGGTCAGCAGGGTGTAGGTGACGGCGGCGTAGATCATTTTGCCGTTCAGGCTGAGGTCTGGCGTGGTGTAGGCCAGCACGCAGACCAGACCAAACGGGATCGCCCCAAACAAAATCCACGGCCGGAACTTACCCCAGCGGCTGCGGGTACGGTCGGCCAGCAGGCCCATGCACGGGTCGGAGATGGCATCCAGCGCACGCGCCAGCAGGAACATGGTGCCGACAAACCCGGCGGGAATGCCGAAGATATCGGTGTAGAAAAACATCATGTACAACATAACGTTATCGAAAATGATGTGACTGGCAGCGTCACCCATGCCGTAACCAATTTTCTCTTTGACGGATAAGACTTCACTTTTCATTGCTGTTCCTGCGCCCGAAATGGGCTCTGAGACCGGTTACAGGTTTTGTAAACGATCCCCTTCCCGTCAGGTATTCCGTTTTCTGGTTACGTTTTTACGATTCTTGTTTTTTGTGATCGCGGTAAAACTGCTGACACCAAAAATGTAACATGAGGATTTCGTTGAGGTTTATCGTGGAAAGGTAAGGCAGGTCAAAAAAGGGGAAGAAATAAGTGAGCGAAAGATTGGGGTAAATGATTGAAAGTAGATATAATGCGCCCCGCCTCCATGTAGCAATCGAGGCGCGGAAGATCGTCATCTCCGGTGAGGTGGCTGGACTTCAAATCCAGTTGGGGCCGCCAGCGGTCCTGGGCAGGTTCGACTCCTGTGATCTTCCGCCAATTATCATCTCACCATGTCCGAAAAAGTCCTTTAAAAGTATCATTTTCAGCGAGTTATCTAATAACTCCGTCCGTATCAGTCCGAGCGAATCTCCCTAAATCCACGAAAAATATGTATAGTGTTGTGTATAATTTTTTTATACACAGATTTCACTTATACACATGCCACTTACAGACATACAAATCCGACGCGCTAAGGCACAAGACAAGCCCTACACCCTCAATGATGGACAAGGCTTATCCTTGCTCATAAATCCCGACGGGAGCAAAGGATGGAGGTTCCGCTACCGGTTTGCAGGTAAAGCCCGGTTAATGTCATTTGGTTCCTACAGTCTCGTCTCGCTTGCAGAGGCTCGCGACAAACGCGAAACAGCACGCAAGCAGGTAGCAAATGGCATTGATCCAGTCGAAGAACGTAAAGCTCAAAAGCTGGCACAGCAACTCTCCACAGAAAACTCATTCGAAGCCATATGTCGGGAGTGGCATTCAAACAAAGCCGATCGCTGGACAGTGGCCTACCGCGAAGAAATCATTAAAACATTTGAGCAAGATGTTTTCCCATACATCGGTAAGCGCCCTATAAGTGAGATTAAACCGCTGGAACTGCTTGAGGTACTACGACGAATAGAAAAGCGTGGAGCGCTGGAGAAGACCAGAAAAGTGCGCCAAAGGTGCGGCGAGGTCTATCGCTACGCAATTATCACTGGCCGCGCTGAATACAACCCAGCACCTGATTTGGCAATCGCTTTGGCCGTTCCAAAGCAAAAACACCATCCGTTTTTATCCGCCGAAGAGCTATCTCATTTTGTTAGAGATCTTGAAGCGTATACCGGCAGCATCATCACGAAAAATGCGACTAAGATTGTTATGCTAACTGGCGTAAGAACTCAGGAGATGCGCTTTGCTACGTGGGAAGAGGTTGACCTCGAGAAAGGTATATGGGAAATCCCGGCAGAGCGGATGAAAATGCGTAGACCTCATATTGTTCCTTTATCTACTCACGTGATTGACCTCTTTAAGCAACTCAAGCCCATTACCGGCCATTACCCTTACATTTTCATTGGCAGGAATAATCGTAGTAAACCAATCTCGAAAGAAAGTGTGTCACAAGTGATTGAGTTACTTGGTTACAAGGGGCGTGCTACAGGTCACGGTTTTAGGCATACAATGTCGACAATTTTGCATGAAGAAGGTTTTGATACTCAGTGGATTGAATTACAATTAGCCCATATAGATAAAAACTCGATACGAGGGATCTATAATCATGCTCTTCATATAGAAAACAGAAGAAAAATGTCACAGTGGTATGCAGATTATTTATATTCTGAGGTGAATTATGGATAATAGAAAAATAGAAAAAATACTAAGAAAAAACAGATTTATTAATGCCCGATTTGCAGGTTATTTTTCAAGCTTCACAAGTTTGTGGAACGCATTATTTGCTCCTATTATCATTGGTCTTGGTGTGTCGTATGTTTTTCAAAAAAAAGATATCACCAATGGAATAAGTGATTTCTTTTTTATAACATGCATAATGTTTTTCATTTTCCATTTGATCCTTGCATGGGGTGCTAAATATTTGGACAAAAAAGATGACTCTACAATCGAGCTTGGTGAATTAACAAAAGAATATAATGATAGAGTAAGTGAGATTGAGATAATTCGTGAGAGAATGGTACATGAAGACAAATTATCTACCACTCAAAAACTTGTTATTTATTTAACAACATTGCAAGTTAATAGTCACATTCGTAAGATTCTTATTGCGAATAAAGAGAAAAAATTGACTCTTGCAGATTTCCCTATTGATACTGCAAGTTTTTTTTCGACCGTTCTAAGCTATTTATCCAGAAATAGAGAAACACTATTTAGTTACAAGAGTGAGTCAAAGTTTAATATTGCTCTTTACATCTACAACAAAGAAAAAAATCATTTAGAAGTCATATCTAGAATATGTGATGATAGAATTACCAAGAAAAACAGGGCTTGGAAACCTGGATTTGGCCACGTTGGTTTGACTTATTTACATAAAGAATTAAAGATATGCCCTGACATTACTAAAAGTAATGAGTTAAAAATATCTAATCCTGCTGATAGGAAGAATTATTGTTCATTTCTTTCAGTTCCTATTCTTGCCTATCAGCAAAATTCCAATGAAGAAGAATGCCTTGGGGTTCTTGTTCTAACAAGCGCCCTGCCTGACCAATTCTCGCTTGAGAGGGACCGCGATTTCCTTTTGAATCTTAGTTCATTAATAGCAATATATTCAGAAGTTATTTACAAAATGTATGTAGATACACCAACAAATTAACGTCAAACTTCAGTGGTAATCGCTCAAGTTTTGTGCTATAAATTATTGTATATCGAATGCTGTTGTCGATATTTAGATAGGAGGGCTAATGATGGAAAAGCTCAGATACGCAAAGTTGTCAAATCCAAAGGGTAACGAAGCCGATGGTTACTCAGTTAATAATGACTTTGAAAAAGTTTATTTAAAATATGAAGCTCAAGGATTATTTAATCAAGTTGATGCAATGATGGATGACTGGATAGATAATCGAGTACAAACTAAAGAGGCTCATATTTTTAAAGATATAAAAAAGCATCATTTAATAAACAAATGACTTTACAACGGGGAGCCGAATGCTCCCCTTTTTTTTGAAAAAATAAATATTAGATAGTACTCCACTACGACATCAAAGATTATTTAGATAAAAATTCACTCAACCGTTGAACTAAATATTATCTACAAATTAATATTTAATTGAATGGCATTCGTTATGTGTGTTAAACCTTTTGAGTCGCTGTAGATTTAAATATCTGGAAATGCTTTCTCAGCGCGCAATGCTCTCCCCGCCCCGCCTGCCCGCTTAACGGGTCGCTTTTAATGCAGTTGCATGACAGGTATCGGGGCGCGCCAGTACTGGCGCTGGCAGGGGAAACTGTGACGCGAAAACGCATGCAAAACCATGCACCTTACTGATGCATGGTTTAATTCGTGAAAATAGCGGAATTTACGGGGATTTTTTGACGGACTAGTGCACGTCCAGCTCTGTGCGTTTTCTGACGTAATTCTGGTTTTGTGCGGGGGTAAATTTCTCACGATTATCATCCCGCGAAGCCGCGTCGGGCCTGAATCCGATGGCCGTTAAAATGTCATTATCCTGTGCGGAATAATTTATTTTTTCACCGGCGGCCAGCCAGACCGACAATGCCTCACGCAGATACTCGACCGAATGCTGCATGACACGGTGTCTGACGGCGGGATGCTGACTGTTATAGCCCATAAGCTCTGGCGCAAGCGCAGAGACCAGCTCCGCGCCATGTTCCTGCATAAAATCATTCAGACGGTTACGTATGCTGATACGCTGGACATCCTCATGCGACCGGATATAGCGCCCGGCGGCCTGATTAATCTCCCATTTTTTCACTTCAATAATATCGCGCAGCATATTCAGCGTCCGGGTGCGGCCGTTGTCGCCGGTGATAAGCAGCTCACGGTATTCCTGTTCGGCCTCTGCCAGTTCCTGCCTGCGGGCCATCCAGGTGGTTTTATTATTCTGGCAGGTTTCAAAGGCCTGCTGCAGCGTCACGGTGGTCATGATGCCCCTCCTGCTTAATGACGGAACGGCGAGCTGTAGCAGCCCTGGACTTTACGCGGTGGCGGCGTTACCGGCGTCGGGTCGGGCTGCTCTTTTTCCGCCGGCGGCCGGATAACCTCATCAATCGATTCGATGGTGCGGAAGGTCGCTGAACATTCGATATTGGTGCACTGATGATAGCGCTGCTTAACGTTTTCAGACAGATAACGGCTGGTGCGCGTGTGCGCAGATTTTTTACAGAACGGACAGTGCATCATGCCAGTACCCCCCGTGCCTTAAGGTCAGCTTCACGCTCACGTAAATTTTCAAACCATACCTTCTTTTGGGCGCCTGTAGCGGCCACGCCGTAATTCATATGCGGTAGCGTCTCCGCTGACAGCCCGGCTTTATAAAGCACAGGCTCATCAGCCAGACGGATGTGGCAGTCTTTCACTGCACGCTCAAGCCATGCCCTGACCTCCTGCATAACCGCTTTATCCGGTTCGGTGTAACCCTGAGTTCCGATGTTATTCGCGAGCGGATTACCCTGCGCCAGTATTTTCAGTTTCATCGCCCGCACAAGTGCGCCGCAGGTTTCACGCAGCGCGTTATCCAGCTCCTTACCGGCGTACAGACTCAGCACGTTATGATGCGCCTGACGGTATGCTCTGGCCGTACTGTCGCAGTTACCTTTCAGCCGGTCACATTCAAAAGCCAGCACCTCAGCGAGCCGGTCACACTCCTGTGCCAGTTCACGGGAAGCCACACGCGCCAGATGCTGTTGTTTCAGCTCATCCGTCAGCACCGCACCACCGGCACGAAATGCCGCGCGCCATTCACTCGCTTCACTCCCGTTCTCCTGCTCAACCTCGGTTTTTTGCTGTGCGGTACGGTCAATCGCGGTGGTGATGTCATCCATCAGACGGGCGTTTTCAAGATGAGTGGCTCTGGCTGCGTCCAGTTGCCGGAATGCCGGGGCCAGATATTCAGGAATGGTTGTGGTGGTCATGTTATTACTCCTCAGTGATGTCAAGCTGAGGAGATTCTGCATCGCGCCGCACAACAACTCGACCCATTGCAGTTGTGGCGGAAATGGCACAAACGAGGATTAAAATGCGGCTGGCCAAAGAAAGGTCGCAGGATAACCCTCTCTTTGTTTGTTTTTTTATATATAACTATTCACTACTGTTCACTGTAAATAAAAATATAGTTAATACAGTAATTTAAGAGGTGAACAATTGAGAGAAAAGTGTTCACCGACTGTTCACTACTGTTCACTAATATATGTTCCAAAAAAAATCTAACTTTTTTAGTGTTTTATAATTTAAATATTAACCCGATTTACTGGTTAATTGGATTTCATGAACGTCTCAGCGCGTCATGTGACAATTTAATCTTAATTTTTAAAGCCGTTGTTTAAATAACGCTCAAAATGCCGCTAAGACAGACTGAGGCACTGTTGCAATGGGCGAAAATATTCACAAAATAGAGAGCTACCCGATTACGGACGGATAAGTTCGGATCTCTGTGGATATTAATGAGGTAGCGTTATGCACACCGCTTTATCAGTACCAGCGTCCCCAACCAGCGCACATCTGATGCCAGTTTCAGCACCGACTCAGGAGCGTTTTTTACGCCTCCCGGAAGTGATCCATCAGTGTGGCCTGTCCCGCTCCACCCTCTACGATTTAATCGCCCGTAACGCTTTCCCGGCGCAGGTCTCCCTCGGTGGGAAAAACGTCGCATGGCTCCAGTCAGAAGTGACCGCGTGGATGGCTGAACGCATTGCTCACCGCAACAGGAAGTGTGACGCATGAATCAGAGTCACTTTCAAAAAGCCCCTTTTTCTGGCTTGCATCTGTTGTGTGTTTCCTGGTACAGTTTCGTTGCTGTCGCAAAATCGGCAGCCGGAATTGGCGTTCCGTATAACTTCAAGGCGACACTACACGCGCCATGCGTGTTTTTTTACGTCGTGGTCCAGACTCACCCATTTTTCGGGCTGTGGTGTTTATGTGTACATCATAGTTGCAGTGAGATAATGGTAGTCCGGGCGGGGCAGCCTTCGGGCTGGCCGGTTTCCTTGAAGGCCGGTTACGCCAACCCCGTTCGGGCTGCCACCAGTGAAATTGGCGTTTCCGGTGGTAGTTTTTCAGACTACTTCAAGGAGATTGCCCCCAATGGCTACGATCCCCACCCCGTCACACCCTGAATTTGTCTTCGTGTTTGCCGCTATCCGTCGCGTTGACCGTAAGCCCCGTATCTGTATGCTCCGCACCGTCGCTGGTGACGAGCGCACTGCCCGCCGTTCTCTTGTCAGGGATTACATTCTCTCCCTCGCGGCTCGTCTGCCTGCTGCAGAGGTGTCACATGCGTAATAAAAACACCCCTCATATCGTCTCAGCGAATAGTGATGACCTTAACGCCATCAAGGAACACCTCAGCCTTGAGGCATTCCATAAACTCAATCGCGCAAGCGCCGTCTCGCAGTTCGTAGGCGGTGATTTACTGCACCGTGAGCTTAACGGTCTGCACCAGCTTTACTTACCGCAGATTTTTAGCTATCTCCACGAAGACATCAACTATGTGCTCGAAGAACTGAAAGCGAAAGGTCTGTGCCGTGATTTTCTTGCGCAGGAGGTGGAGCATGTTTGATTTCCCACAGCCGGGCGAAATGTTCCGCTCAGCCGGTTTTCCTGATGTACAGGTGGTGGGCATTCTGGCCGGTGGCATTCCGTGGGATATGCCGTACCGCTGTCCGGGGCAAGTCTGGAACCCCTTCCGGCGCACCTACACCATCCTCATTCGTATAATCGGTACCGGGGACATGGCAGAAATTCCACTCGGTCGTTTTTTGCGGGACTTTACCTGCAGGCATCCCGATGTATTTAAGCGCAATCCTGAAAACCGTCACGCCGTTCTACGCGAAATCGCTGCCGACCCGGTATTGCAGCAATGGCGGGATAAAAATCTCGATAATTACCCGTCTGACAGGCCACCCGTGAAGCGGCCCGCAGCAGTACCGCGGGCGTGGCGGAATATTTCCCGGACGGAGCCGGAAATAAAACCGGATAACGATTACCACCCGTATCTGTAATTAAAAATCGACAACAAAAATGAAATGTGCGTATTCGCGCAGGGATACGCACGCCTTCAGGAGACAGATTATGCCTGTTCAGTTAACCCCTGCTTTACGTGTTGCGCTATATCGCCGTGCGATCGCCTGCGCCTGGCTGACCGTATGCGAACATCAGAACCGCTATCCGCTGCTTACCCTCGACACGCTTGAAAGTGCCATGACCGACGAGCTGGAAGGGTTTTATTTACGCCAGCACGGCGAGGAAAAGGGCCGTCAGATTGCCTGTGCGCTGCTGGAAGATTTAATGGAAGCCGGACCGCTTAAAGCCGCCCCGTCGCTGTCCTTTCTCGGGCTGGTCGTGATGGATGAACTGTGCGCCCGCCACATCACCGCGCCGGTAATGCACTGAGGAAAGAAATAACGATGAAAATGAACGTAACAGAAACCGTAAAACTGGCGTGCGGCCACTGGCCGCGCATTTTCCCGGCGCTGGGGGTAAAGGTGATTAAAAACCGCCATCAGGCCTGTCCGGTATGCGGCGGCTCTGACCGCTTTCGCTTTGACGATAAAGAAGGGCGCGGAACGTGGTTCTGTAACCAGTGTGGCGCGGGTGACGGCCTGAAACTGGTAGAGAAAGTGTTTGGTGTGTCTGCATCTGAGGCCGCCGGAAAGGTGAACGCCGTGACCGGCAACCTGCCGCCGGTGGCCCCGGAAGTGATTGCGGCCGCAGAAGCCGGAACGGAGGCTGACCGGAAAGCGGCGGCCGCGCTGGCCGTCAGGCTCATGGAGAAAACCCGACCGGCCACCGGCAACGCCTACCTCACCCGCAAGGGATTCCCCGGTCATGAATGTGCCATGCTGACGGCCACACATAAAACCGGCGGCGTGACGTTCCGCGCCGGTGATATGGTTGTCCCGCTGTATGACGATGCCGGGGCGCTGGTTAACGTTCAGATTATTAATTCTGACGGTCTCAAACGCACCCTGAAAGGCGGGGCGGTAAAAGGAGCGTGCCATATCTTCGAAGGAAAAAAACAGGCGGGAAAACGCCTGTGGATTGCGGAGGGCTATGCGACCGCGCTCACCGTGCATCACCTGACCGGGGAAACCGTCATGGTGGCGCTGTCGTCCGTGAACCTCCTTTCTCTGGCAAGCCTTGCCCGTCAGAAATACCCGGCCTGTCAGATTGCCCTCGCCGCCGACCGCGACCTTAACGGCGACGGCCAGACCAAAGCCGCAGCGGCCGCAGAAGCCTGCGAGGGTATTGTTGCCCTGCCGCCGGTGTTCGGTGACTGGAATGATGCATTTATGCACAAAGGTGAGGAGGCGTCGCGGAAAGCGATTTATGACGCCATCCGGCCACCGGCTGACAGTCCTTTCTCTACCATGAGTGAGGCGGAATTTACCGCCATGAGCACCAGTGAAAAGGCAATGCGGGTGCATGAGCACTATGGCGAAGCGCTGGCCGTGGACGCGAACGGCCAGCTCCTGTCCCGCTATGAGGCCGGGATATGGAAAATCATTCCGCCTTCGGACTTTGCCCGCGACGTGGCCGGGTTGTTCCAGCGTCTGCGCGCGCCGTTCTCGTCGGGGAAAATTGCCTCAGTGGTGGAAACCCTGAAACTGATTATTCCGCAGCAGGACACCCCCGCACGACGTCTGATTGGCTTTCGCAACGGCGTACTCGATACCGCCACCGGCACATTCAGCCCGCACCATAAATCACACTGGCTGCGCACACTCTGTGATGTCGATTTTACCCCGCCGGTGGAGGGTGAAACGCTCGAAACCCATGCGCCGGATTTCTGGCGCTGGCTCGACCGTGCCGCCGGTAGCCGACCGGAAAAGCGTGACGTGATTCTGGCCGCGCTGTTTATGGTGCTAGCGAACCGGTACGACTGGCAACTCTTTCTCGAAGTGACCGGCCCCGGTGGCAGCGGGAAAAGTATTCTGGCCGAAATTGCAACCATGCTCGCCGGAGAAGATAACGCCACATCGGCCACCATCGAAACGCTGGAATCACCGCGTGAGCGCGCGGCGCTGATTGGCTTCTCGCTGATACGACTGCCTGACCAGGAGAAATGGAGTGGTGACGGGGCAGGGCTCAAGGCCATCACCGGTGGTGATGCGGTCTCGGTCGACCCGAAATACAAGGATGCGTACTCCACCCATATCCCGGCGGTGATTCTGGCCGTGAACAATAACCCGATGCGATTTACCGACCGCAGCGGCGGTGTTTCCCGTCGCCGGGTGATACTGCATTTCCCGGAACAGATTGCCCCGGATGAACGCGACCCGCAGCTTAAGAACAAAATCGCCCGCGAGCTGGCCGTGATTGTGCGCCAGCTAATGCAGAAGTTCAGCGACCCGATGACCGCGCGTGCCCTGCTCCAGTCACAGCAGAACTCTGATGAGGCCCTCAGCATCAAGCGCGACGCTGACCCGACCTTTGATTTTTGTGGCTATCTGGAGGCACTGCCGGAGCCTGAAGGGATGTATATCGGCAATGCCAATATCATTCCGCGTCAGCCGCGCCAGTATCTGTATCATTCCTATCTGGCTTATATGGAAGCCCACGGCTACAAAAATACCCTGAGCCTCACCATGTTCGGTAAGGGGTTGCCAGCCATGCTGAAAGAGTACGGGCTGAGTTATGAGAAGCGCCGTAAAAATCAGGGCATACAGACCAATCTCACGCTCAGGGAAGAAAGCAACGCCGACTGGCTGCCAAAGTGCGATGACCCAATAGCGAAATAACCTACCCTGACCGGCTATCGCCGGTCTTTTTTTACCTGTAAAACAGCAAAAGTGAACAGTAAAGTGTTCACTGTTCACCAACCATTCACCTCATAAGCACATGAATAATATAAATAAAATAACCTAGTGAACAGTATGAACAGTTTTCCCAAAAAAAAGTTTTTTATAAGATCGGTCACTGGTGCTTTATCAATAGATTGTTTGTCAGGCCAGAAAATGTGTATAGAGATGTGTATAACAAAGAGATTATAAATATAAAAATCACAATAAATACATGCTGTTATGCGTCAAAAATCACTCCTGTGATCTTCCGCCAATTAACCTCTCCTGAACTCCACCATATTCAATAAATCCCTTATAATACCAATAAATAAAGCCATCAGCGCTCTACTAATGTCAACTAATGTCAACTCATGTCTACCGGAATCAAGTACATTCTGGGGGCATCATAGGGGGCATTGATGATGCCCCCATTTTGAGGCGCCCCCAATGAAGCTAACAGCCCGACAAGTTGAAACCGCTAAGCCTAAAGATAAGTCATACAAACTCTCTGATGGTGGCGGGCTTTATCTTGAAGTGACAGCCAGTGGTTCTCGCTATTGGAGATTGAAGTATCGCTATGGCGGTAAAGAGAAACGCCTGGCTTTTGGTGTCTACCCAGAGGTATCACTCGCTGAAGCGCGTGATAAACGCGATGTGGCAAAAAAGGTTATAGCAGCAGGAAATGATCCTGGTGAGATAAAGAAAGCCGAGAAAATCGCCCAAAAAATCAGCTTTGAAAATACTTTTGAAGCAATTGCTCGCGAGTGGCATCAGCATAAAGCAGACCGCTGGTCACTGCGTTATCGTGATGAAATCCTTGATACCTTTGAGAAGGATATATGATCCTACCCGCGAATAGTGGACACGCGACTAAGTGAGTAAACTCTCAATCAGAGGTGACTCATGACAAAACCAGCATCAACCAGTAAGAAGCCACGCAAACAGCACACGCCAGAATTCCGC